>Ga0256832_1000085_pt1 | contig 55733 bp, 58 predicted proteins | sample 134614metaG_FD_190534 | JGI IMG/M metagenome (GOLD analysis project Ga0256832, IMG submission 190534) | Hydrothermal vent microbial communities from Lau Basin, Pacific Ocean - 134-614 | ecosystem: Environmental > Aquatic > Marine > Hydrothermal vents | place: Pacific Ocean: Lau Basin | collected...
CACCCGGCTGGGTTTTCTGGTGTCTGTTTCGTGAATCTCCATTCCTTTCATGGCCTTTTCCATCGACTCCATCTTCATCTGCACCATCGAGGCGTACCTATCTCCCAATCCGCACGCCTATCCGGGTGCCGGCCTATCGAGGTTTCGCATCCTCACCAGATTCCAGGCCGCCACCGCCAATTGCAGGTGAAATGCAACCCGCTCCAGCCCCCCCGATAGCGGGTCTTGCGTACCCCTCCCACCGTCTTGAGCCATCCGAATACCTCTTCAATCCGCTTCCGTACCCGCAGGCTCACCCCATACCCCGGATGCCGTGTGGTCCTGCCGTCGACCGCCGAGCGCCGACGGGTGTCGTTCCGCACCACGTGAGCAGTGACACCCATGACCCTGCACTCCTCGACAAATTCCCGGGTGTCATACCCCTTCTCCGCACCCAAAGTCACCCTTCGCTTCCCCGGCAGACGATGCAACATCTCCACCGCCGCTTCCCGCTCAGCACGACCGGTCGCCCGGGTCGCCTCGACATCCACCACCAACCCGTTCCGGTTCTCCATCAGCACATGTCCCATGTAGCACAGACGCGCCTTGTCCCCCTTGCCCTTGCGGTACAGCCGCGCATCCGCATCGCTCTTCGATTCATGGGGCTCGTTACGACGCCTCTCACCACGAAAATCCCGGCTCGCGCTGCGGCCCCCTCTCCAGAATCACCACCGTCACCCTCATCCTTGCGCCGGAAGCTCTTCATCGAAGCCCATGCCTCAATCAGGGTGACATCCACACTGAAGTGCTCGTCCGAAACCAGCCCGGCACTCCGTGCCTGTTCCAGAACCTCGTGAAAAAAGACCACCGCCGCTTCCGAAACCAGCAACCGCTCCCGGTTCCTGGAAAAGGTCGAGTGGTCCCACACCGGCTCGTCTACCGAAAGACCCACAAACCACCGAAACAGAAAATTGTAGTCCAACTGCTCCACCAGCAATCGCTCGGAGCGAATGGAGTAGAAAATCTGCAGCAGCAACGCCCGCAGCAGCTTCTCCGGAACAATGGATGGGCGGCCGCAGGGGGCGTAGATTTGCTCGAAGAGACCATTCGGTTCGCCAAGGGCGGCGTCCACCATCTTGCGGATGGGACGAAGAGGATGATTCTTCGGAACCCGGCTCTCGGGAGAGACGTGGCTGAACATGGATTCCTGGTGAATGTCTGTGCCGCGCATCGGAGAAATCACCTTATCCGATTGTTTCAACAGCACTATTTTACCAAACCTCCCCGACAGGGTCGATCGGGTTTTTCAACAGCATGTTAGTGCCATTCATTACACTGATGTGTACAATAACAACGAAATTACGGGTGGTATTGGGTTCATGGAAGGAACCGCAACACTACAAGAGATCCGCGTTTTTGAACTGAAGAAGGGTGACGTGATCATCACCAAAGACTCGGAAACATGGAAAGATATAGCCGTCCCGGCTTATATTCCTGATGACTTGCCGAATGTTGTATGCGGGTATCATTTGACGCTAATTAGGACGTTTTCTACCAACGTTGATAGTGAATACCTCTTTTGGTCTTTTATGTCTGACCCTGTAGCCGATCAGTTCAGAGTCTCTTCCACTGGGGTAACTCGGCTTGGGTTGTCACAAGGTGCGATCAAGGCCGCGTTGTTTCTCGTACCCCCTGAAATTGAGCAACGAGAAATTTCCACGTTTCTACGGAAAATATACTCGAAGACCGAAAAGGCTATTGCAAAGTCTCAACACGAAATCGACCTTATCCAGGAATACCGCACCCGCCTGATCGCCGATGTGGTCACCGGCAAGCTGGATGTGCGCCGGGTGGTCGTGCCCTAAATGGAATCAGTAGAGGAGACAGAAGCACAGTTGCCCCTTGACGGCCAACCCAACCTTGAACCGCTTGCGGAGCCATCAGCTTGAGTGGTGGGAAGCAACAAAGGATACTGATCATTGCCGGCCCCAATGGCGCTGGTAAGACGACTTTTGCCCAGGCGTTTTTGCCCAATGAGGCTGATTGCCCGGCCTTCGTCAACGCCGATCTCATCGCCGCGGGGCTGTCCCCCTTTCAACCGGACCGGGCCGCGTTCCGGGCAGGGCGGTTGATGCTGGAAGAGATCCATGCCCATGTGCGGCATGGCGAGAGCTTTGCTTTCGAAACGACCCTGAGCGGAAGGGGCTATGCCCGGTGGATTCCCGAATGGCGCCGCTTGGGCTATCGCGTTTCGCTGATCTTTCTGCGGCTCGCCTCCGTTGAACTCGCCCTGGAAAGGGTGCGCCAGAGGGTCCGGGAGGGTGGCCACGATGTGCCTGAAACGGTGATCCGTCGGCGCTTCGAGGCTGGCTTGAGCAACTACCATCACCTTTACAAACCATTGGTCGATGAATGGTATTTGTATGATAATTCGGGAGAAATCCCCACGCTGATCGAGGCAGGTTGTCATGAGTAAAAAAGGAGAACGGGCGCAGGGTTGTCAGCCCGGCGAATTGCCCCTGGTGGAGGCCGCGCTGCGTCGCGCCGCCAGAATGGCTCGCGAACGCGCCGCCAAGCATGGTATCGGCGTGGCTGTATGGAAATCGGGCAGGGTGGTCATCCAGCCGGTCGAGCCAGCGCGCCGCTGAGCGGACATCTATGCCGACACAGGGGGAGGAAAGGGAAAGGAGCGAGAGAAATGGCTAGTGGCAAACTGCTCAGGCAACTGATCAGCTCCGGCGCACGGGGTGATCTGGCGGCTTTCCGCGCCGCCTCGGAGGCGGTCATCCAGGAGGAACGGCAGAAGAAGCACCATCTTCTAGCCAATGACCTCGAACGCCTGCTCTATGCGGATCAGGCTGCCTTCGGCAAAGGCAAGGCGGGCGGCCACCGGACCTTTTCGGAGCTGCCCAAGAGTGCCGATAGCGGCATCGGGCTGATGGAGGAACGTCCGGCGGTCCGTGAGGAAAAAGACATCGTACTGTCCGACGATGCCCGCTTGATTTTCGAGGAGATTCTTCTTGAGCAGAACCGGGCGGACGTGCTGCGCTCCTACGGCGTCCAGCCGGCCCAGAAACTGTTGTTCTGCGGCCCTTCAGGCTGCGGCAAGACCCTGGCGGCGGAGGTGCTGGCCAACAGCCTGAGCCTGCCCCTGGTGCTGGTGCGTATCGACTCCGTGGTGTCCTCCTTTCTTGGCGAGACGGCCTCCAATCTGCGCAAGGTATTCGATTTCATCACCCAGCATCCGGTCGTGGCCCTGTTCGACGAGTTTGACGCCTTGGCCAAGGACCGTGGCGACGAATCCGATCACGGCGAGTTGAAGCGCTCCGTCAATGCGGTGCTGCAGATGCTGGACAGTTACGGCGGCGAGAGCATCCTGGTCGCCACCACCAACTACGAAGCACTGCTCGATCCCGCCGTATGGCGTCGGTTCGACGAAATCCTCCGCTTCGAGATGCCCAACCTGGAGCAGATCAAGCGCTTGCTGGCGCTCAAGCTATCCGGCATCCGGCGCAACTTCGATGTGGAGTGCAGCAAGACCGCCAGTCTGTTCAAAGGGCTGTCCCATGCGGACATCGAACGGGTGCTGCGCCGCGCGGTAAAACAAATGATCCTCTCGGGCCGGGAGTTCCTCGAATTGACCGACCTAAAGGCGGCCTTGTCCCGGGAATACAAAGGAAAGCCACCACAGGGATAAGTGATTCATGCCTTATGAACATCTTCGGTTCAGCCGCGAAACACCTCTGACCGACAGACACCGCCGGCGGGATCCCAGGCCCGGCTACAGACCGCAAAACCCGAGACAGTTCGGTAAAAGGATGACCCGCCAATTTGTCGAGGCCCGGGAACGGACCCGGCAAGAGGAAATCGGTGGATACGACGAACGCCTGCTATTGAAGATTCGCATCCGGGAGGGTGAGCGAATCCCTGAACTGGAAGCCCTGCCGGGCGTGGAAGTGGTGAGTCAGGAAGATCAGCACGTGTTGCTGGCGTTCATGGATGAACAGGCGGTGCGCGAGGTCGAAAGCCGCCTTACTTCGCTGGCAAGAGACGGAACGGCAACGCGGGCGCAATTGTTCTACGCACTGGAAGCCTTCGACCACTGGACGGCTGAAGATCGCACAGGGCCGGCACTGAAGCAGTTTGGGTGGCCAGATGGAGAAACCTTCCTGCTTGATGTTGAGCTCTGGCCTGAGGAACGCCGCGACAAACGAGAGGCGATGGCCAATGCTTTCGCCCAGATGTTGGAAGAACAGGGAATCGGCATAACGGACAGGGTGCTCCAGCCCTCCTTGTTGATATTCCGGTTACGCTGTGGCAGGCCATTCGCTGAAACGACACTTTTGCGGCATCGTGATGTGCGGATGGTCGACCTCCCGGCCCGCGCCGGGTTAAGCGTTCAGCTGCTGACCACAGATATCAACATGCTTCCGGGCCCACCCTCTCCCGGAGAGAATGCCCCGCGTATTGCTGTCCTGGATTCGGGAATCACCGCCAATCATCCTCTCCTGGAATCAGCGGTAGGCGAGGCACAGGGCTTTCTGCCTCCTCACCGGCATGCCGAGGACAGCGAACCCTGGCATGGCACCTTCGTGGCCGGGTTGGCCATTTATGGTGACGTGGCGGATCAGTTGCATGCCGGCCGCTTCACGCCCGAACTGACCTTGATCTCCGGCAAGGTATTCGAAGATGACGGTACCGACCAGACGCGCTTCGTGGAGAACGCGGTCGAAGAGGCCGTACGCAGCTTTCATGAACAGTATGGTTGCCGCGTGTTCAACTTGAGTTATGGCGATCTGAACAAAGTGTACGACGGTCGTCATGTGCGCGGGTTGGCCTACACCCTGGACCGCTTGAGTCGGGAGTTGGGTGTGTTGTTCGTGGTACCTACCGGAAATCTCTCCCTCCATGATTTGCCTGACAATCCCCGCGAGGCATTTCCGGACTACCTTCTCGGCGAGTCGTCCCGCCTGCTCGATCCGGCCACCGCGCTCAATGCCTTGACGGTAGGGGGGATTGCGCGCATGACGGCTACGAGGGATACGCAGCGATATCCAGAAAGTATCGATGACATTCCCGTAGCAGTCAAGAATCAACCTTTCCCGCTGACCCGTTGTGGACCTTCCGTGAACCAAGCCATAAAACCGGACGTGGTGGAAGAAGCAGGGAATTTAGCCGTTATGCGGGCGGGTGGCCGGGTGCGGGATCAAGGTTTGGGAATTCTCTCTCTGAGCGGTGGATTTGCCACAGGGCATCCATTCGCCGAGGACATCGGTACCAGCTATGCCGCTCCGAAAGTGGCGCATCGAGCCGCCCGACTCTTGGGGCAGCTACCCAATGCCTCCCACAACCTGTTGCGGGCGCTTGTTGGAGCACATTCCCACTGGCCCGCCGCTGTAGACCATTTGTTCGACGCGTTGAAAAATCAAGAAAAAAAAGATCGACTGGCGCGGCTCTACGGCTATGGTCTGACAGACGATACCGCGTTGTTCGAGTCACTGGACAATGTAGTGACGCTCTACGCGGAAGACCGGATCGAAAATGACCGGTGCCAGTTCTATAAATTGCCAATACCTGATGAATTCTGGTCCGGCGGTCGCAGGACACGGCACATCAGCGTTGCACTGGCTTATACACCAGACGTGCGCACCACTCGACTCGACTATCGCATGACCCGCCTCTGGTTCACCCTTGTGACGGCTGGCAACCTGGACGAGGTGGAAAAAGCTTTTCAACGGAATCGTAACGAGGGAATGGGTGAACGATCGAGAAACCGATGGATTTCCAACAACGCGCGCAAGAATGGCACATTACAGGTGTCACGATGGGATTTCCGTGGCCGCCTGGCGGATGGTCAGAGGGTCTTTGTCGTCATTACCCGGCAGGATTACCCATGGTCAACGGCGAAGGAGACACCGGAGCCGTACGCCTTGGCCGTGGTACTGGATGATCGGGAAAACAATCAGGCCCGGTTGTATGCGCAAGTCAGAGCCAGGCTGCAAGAACGGGCGCGCGTAAGAGCAAAGGCCAGGGCGTGATCAAGGTATGCTGAAGATGCATCCGACCGACACCACAGAGAAAGGCCTGGAAGCCCTGATCGTCCGCTCGCTGATCGACGAGGCGGGCTATCTGCCCGGCGATCTCGAGGACTACGACCGCGAGCATGGCGTGGATCTGCCCCACCTCGTCGCCTTCCTGCGCGCCACCCAGCCGAAGACGTTGGACAAGCTGGGTATCGAGGTGACTGGCCCGCGCCGCACGCAGTTCCTGCACCGGCTCCAGGGCGAAGTGGCCAGGCGTGGCGTGATCGATGTGCTGCGCCGGGGCATCAAGCACGGGCCGCATCACATCGACCTGTTCTACGGCACGCCATCTCCAAACAACTTGAAGGCGGTGGAGCGGTTCGAGGCCAACCGCTTCAGCGTCACCCGCCAGTTGCGCTACTCTCGTGATGAAACCCAGCTATCTAAAAGGCCCGGCAATGCCGGGCCTTTTAGATTTCACGGGGTAGATGGCTGGGGAACCAGGATTCGAACCTGGATTAACGGAGTCAGAGTCCGCTGTCCTGCCGTTAGACGATTCCCCATCAACTCGTAACGGGGGCGGCCGTCGGGCAGAGCCCCCGCACAATCCGGCGGCGGATCAACGCTTGGAGTATTGCGGACGCTTGCGCGCCTTGTGGAGCCCCACCTTCTTGCGCTCCACCTCGCGGGCGTCGCGGGTGACGAAACCGGCCTGACGCAACGCCGGGCGGAGGGATTCATCATACTCGATCAGGGCCCGTGTGATGCCGTGGCGGATGGCGCCGGCCTGGCCGCTGATGCCGCCTCCCTTGACGGTGACGTTCACGTCCACCTTGTCGGTCATCTCCACCAGCTCCAGAGGCTGCCGAACCACCATGCGGGCGGTCTCGCGACCGAAATACTGTTCCAGGGTCCGCTGGTTGATGGTGATGTTTCCGCTCCCCGGTGTCAGATAGACCCGCGCCGTGGCGCTCTTGCGACGACCGGTACCGTAATTTTGTTTCTCTGCCATGTGCTCAATTCCGTCCGGTTGTGCTGAACTCAGATATCCAGTGGCTGCGGCTGCTGGGCGGCGTGCTTGTGCTCGGCCCCGGCGTAGACCTTCAGCTTGCGGAACATCGCGCGCCCCAGCGGGTTCTTCGGCAACATGCCCTTCACCGCGATCTCGATCGCCTTCTCGGGAGAGCGCTGGATCAGTTTCTCGAAGGTGATGGACTTGATGCCCCCTGGATAACCGGTGTGGCGATAATAGGTCTTGGAGGTCGCCTTGTTGCCGGAAACCCGCACTTTCTCTGCATTGATGACCACGATGTAGTCACCGGTGTCCACGTGCGGCGTATAGATCGGCTTGTGTTTGCCACGCAGCCGCCTGGCGATCTCGCTGGCGAGACGGCCCAGCGTCTTGCCGCTGGCGTCGATCAGATACCAGTCCCGTTTGACTTCGGAAGGCTTTGCGCTAAAGGTCTTCATATCCAGTCCTGCTCCACATGGGGCGACCGCCCCAACCAAAGACGGGGAATCCTACAGGAGTCGCCGGGAAAATTCAAGCACCACCCGCGGACGCCTTTTTTTCCAGACGCACCCGGGCAAAGCGGCGTTTCCCCACCTGGAAGATGTGCTCGCTGCCGGGAGGAACGAGCAGCCCCCGATCCCCGACGCGCTCGCCGTCGATGCGCACCGCGCCCTGCTTGATCATGCGCAGCGCCTCGGAGGTACTGGTGGTCAACCCGGCCTCCTTCAGCAGGTTGGCCAGCGGCATCCCCTCCGGCGCCGCTGCCAGCCTCACTTCCGGGATCTCCTCGGGCAGGGCACCGTGGCGGAAGCGGGCCACGAATGCCTCGTGGGCCTTGCGGGCCGCGGAGGCACCGTGGAACCGCTCCACCAGTTCCTCCGCCAGACGGATCTTGATGTCCCGCGGATTCGCCCCCTGAGCCACCTGTTCCCGCCAGCGCTCGATCTCGCTCATGGGCCGAAAACTGAGCAGCTCCAGATAGCGCCACATCAGTTCGTCGGAGATGGACATCAGCTTGCCGAACATCTCCTCCGGCGGGTCATTGATACCGATATAGTTACCCAATGACTTGGACATCTTCTGCACCCCATCCAGTCCTTCGAGGATGGGCATGGTGATCACCACCTGCGGCGGCTGTCCATACTGTTTCTGCAGCTCGCGCCCCACCAGGAGATTGAACTTCTGGTCGGTTCCGCCCAGCTCCACGTCTGCCTTCATGGCCACCGAATCGTATCCCTGGATGAGCGGATAGAGGAATTCGTGGATGGCGATGGGCGCACCGCTGGTGTAACGCTTGTGGAAGTCGTCCCGCTCCAGCATGCGCGCCACGGTGTGCCGGGCGGCGAGCTGGATGAGATCGGCCGCATTCATGCCGTTCATCCAGCTGGAGTTGAACATGACCAGGGTCTTTTCCGGCTCGAGGATCTTGAAGATCTGCTCTTCGTAGGTCTTGGCGTTTTCGATCACCTCGTCCCGGGTCAGGGGGGGACGGGTGCTGTTCTTGCCGGTGGGATCGCCGATCATCCCGGTAAAGTCCCCGATGAGAAACATCACCTCGTGGCCCAGATCCTGAAACTGGCGCAACTTGTTGATCAGCACCGTATGCCCCAGATGGAGGTCGGGGGCGGTGGGATCGAAGCCGGCCTTGATGCGCAGCGGTCTTCCCTGTTTCAACCTGTCCGCCAGCTCCTCTTTCAGGAGGATCTCTTCACATCCCCGCTCGATGAGCTCCAGGGATTCCTGCGATGAGGTCATAGATGATACTCCAGCATTGAAAATTGATTGTGTAATTGTAAACAGAGCGTTGCGCCACCCTTCTGAATCGGCTTATTATACAGATTCCGACCTGGGGATCGTCTCAAGTTCCGCCTTTTCTCACCCGATATCTTCAGGCATGGGCAGTAAGTTTGCGGCATCAATGGCAAAGCGAAAACAGGCAACCATGGCAAACAGTGTGGAAAGGCGCGGACCGCGGCTGGTATTTCCGCTTCGGTTCCTGCTCCCCCTCGGAGGGCTTGCCCTTGCCACTACCCTCTTCGCCATGGCACTGCCCCCCCCTGCCAAACGCGCCGCCGTTCCGCTGGAGATTCCTGCCCAGTTCAAGGCCGAGTCTCCCGCGGTCGAGCCTTCTCCCTCGGCCCCTGAGCCCCTGTTGGTGACCATCCGGTCTGGTGACACCCTCTCCGGCATCTTCGACAGGGTGGGGTTGAGCCAGCAGGAGCTGTACCGCCTCTTGCAGCAGAAAGAGGCTCGTGAAAGATTGCGCTCCATCCGTCCGGGCAAGAAACTCAGTTTCGAGCTGGGGGAAGAGAACCGCCTGCAGCGACTCAGTTATCTCATCGACCCGACCCAGACGTTCGAGGTGCGCCGGGATGGAGACGGCTTCCGCACGGCGACCATCCAACACCCGCTCGAGCGGCGCACCCGCTTTGCCAGCGGGGTGATCGACAGCTCCCTGTTCCTCGCCGCCCAGCGCGCAGGACTGTCCGACAAGACCACCATGGAGATGGCCGACATCTTCGGCTGGGATATCGATTTCGCCCTGGACATCCGCGCCGGTGACCGGTTTTCGGTCCTGTACGAAGAGCTCTATCGTGATGGGGAGAAGGTGCGCGACGGTGACATCCTCGCCGCGGAATTCAGCAACCGGGGAAAGACCTATGTCGCCGTTCGCTATACCACGCCGGACGGACGCTCCGGTTACTACTCACCGGACGGAATGCAGATGCGCAAGCCTTTCCTGCGAACGCCGGTGAAATTCACCCGAATCAGCTCCCGCTTCGGCAAGCGTTTTCACCCCATCCTGAACCGGATGCGCAACCACAAGGGGGTGGACTATGCTGCGCCGACCGGAACCCCCATCCGCGCCACCGCGGACGGCAAGGTCCTTTTCAAGGGTCGCAAGGGGGGCTATGGCCGAACGGTGATCCTGCAACACGGCAAACGATACAGTACCCTCTATGCCCACATGTCTCGCTACGGAAAAATCCGCACGGGGCAGCGCGTCAGGCAGGGACAGATCATCGGCTACGTCGGTCAATCCGGCAGAGCCACCGGGCCACACCTGCATTACGAGTTCCGTATCAACGGGGTGCACCGCAACCCGTTGACGGTGCGTCTGCCGAAATCCCTGCCCATCGAGAAACGGTATCTGGAAGACTTCCGGGCAAGGACCGAGAAGGTTCTCGCCCTGCTGGAGCGGCACAAAGGGACCATGGTGGCGAATCTTTCGGACGGCGTGGAGTAGCCTCCGGGTGACACCGCTTCCCCTCTCCCCCAATCGACGATGGGCGAACTCTACATCGGCCTGATGTCCGGCACCAGTCTGGACGGCGTGGACGCCGTTCTGGTCGATCTGACCGCCGGTTTGCCCTCCCTCGTTGCTGCATCGACCGATCCCTATCCCGCAACCGTGCGCGAAGCGCTGCTGGAGCTGAATCGGCCGCAAGCATCCCTCGAACGAATGCTGGAACTGGATGTCCGCCTGGGCGAGCTCTACGCACAGTCTGTAGAACGGCTGTTGCAGAGCGCAGGCATCGCCTCCTCCCAGATCATGGCGATCGGCAGCCATGGGCAGACCATCCGCCACCTCCCCTCTGATGGCACGATTCATACCACGCTTCAGATCGGGGATCCCAATATCCTGGCCCAGCGCACAGGTATCACCACCGTCGCCGATTTCCGCCGTCGTGATATGGCAGCGGGGGGGCAGGGAGCACCACTGGTTCCCGCCTTTCATCGCGCCTTCTTTCACAGGGAGGGGGAGAACCGCGTGGTGGTGAACATCGGGGGGATCAGCAACATCACCATCCTTCCCGGAGACAGCACACGGCCGGTGACCGGCTTCGATACCGGCCCCGGAAACCTGCTGCTGGATGGCTGGGCTGAGCGCCACCTCCAAGAGCCGATGGATGAAGACGGCACGTGGGCAGCCAGCGGAGAAGTACGACCGGCGCTGCTGGAACGGATGCTGGGAGATCCCTTCTTTCAGCAACTTCCTCCCAAGAGTACCGGTCGGGATCGTTTCAACCTGGCGTGGCTCGACGACATCTGCGATGGCCAAAATCCGGATCCTGCCGATGTCGCGGCCACCCTCTGCGCCCTCACCGCGACCTGCATCGCCCAGGCCATCCGCCGCTATGCCCCGGCGACCGAACGCATCATCGTCTGTGGCGGAGGAGCCCACAACCGCACCTTGATGACCCGGCTCACCGAGCTGGCCCATCCGGCCACCGTCGAGCCCAGCACCGCACACCGGCTGGCTCCGGATTGGGTGGAGGCGGTGGCCTTCGCCTGGCTGGCGCAACGAACCTTGCAGGGGAAACCCGGCAACCTCCCTTCGGCCACCGGGGCCGGCCATGAGGTGGTGCTGGGAGCCATCTATCCCGGTTGAGCCGCACGTTTCATCCGGGAATGCGGTGGTTGCGCCGGCGGGTTCGGCGGCCGGGAACAAATACCGAGGACGGGTGCGGTGGCAGGTCAGTGACCGGGTTTATTGCCCCGGCAACAGCGTCAGGCCCCCGCCTCCCCCTGTTTCCGTTTGCGTGCAGCAAAGCCAAACAGCTCCCGCTCGTCCCGATCCCGAATCAGCCAGTAGACGGTGCCGAGCGCCACCACACAGAGCGCCAGTGCCGCCATCTTGGAGGCCTCCATCTCCTTGGCATCCAGGATGATGAACTTGCGGGCCAGCGCCAGCAGGGCAATCAGCAAAACCGTCTTCACCTGGATGATGTGGGCCTTGCGCTCCAGCACCTGGAGGATGGAGTGCTTGAACTCCATGGCGATCAGCAAGGTCATGATCATGCCGAATATGGTCTGAAACACCGCGTGATCCAGGGGGTCGAAGGCATCCAGCACCAGGATTCGGAACACTTCGTTTCCCAACCGCCACAGCGCCACGGTGATGATGATCGCAATCAACCCGGTGAGCGCCAGCGCCACCAGGTGCTCGAAGCGTTCATAGAAGGTCATCACCGACCAGTGCTTGAATAGCTCATTCTTCAGCTGTTCTCGCTTCGTCAGTTTCATCGTGACTCCTGTCGGAAGACTCTTTGAAAAGGGAACCGGGCAAATACCCGAATCGACAACGAATTAAGTATGGGGGAAACGATCGATTACAACCATGACATGCGGTTAAAAGAGACAAAAAACCCGCCTCAGTGGGCGGGTCTTCGACGCTTGCCGGGAAGAAATCAATTCCCCACGTTGCAAGCGGTCTCCTCCTTGATGAGACCGGCCTCGACCGCGTCGATGGCCTTCTGATCGTGCTCGTTGACGGGGCAACCACAGCTGTAACCCTCTTTGGTCGCATGCAGACGAGCCTGCTCGATGTGCCATTGGGCGACTTTCAGATGCTGATCTACATTCATCCTCTTGGTTCTCCTGACAATTCAACACAACAGATATACCCGAGTTTTTTTCTCGGTTAATAGATGTTAACACAATCGCAACCACGAAGTGAACATCCCGTGGGCCGGAGGGATGAACCCACCGATATCGGAGCTTCCGAAGGCGCGAGCAAAAAAGAGGTGGACCGGCAGGCCCCCATCCGGCCGCCCCGATCTCCCTCGGGAGGATGCCCACGACCGGGTCGAACGGCGAAGTGTTATTGTCGTTCGTCTTGAAATGGCGTCCCCAAGGGGATTCGAACCCCTGTTACCGCCGTGAAAGGGCGGTGTCCTAGGCCTCTAGACGATGGGGACGAGACTCTTTATGTGTATGTAACCGCTCTGCCCGTCACCAGGCGGACAGTCCAAACAAATACAACCTTTCCCATTAAACAGGGCCGATGGAGAAAACCCAACGGCCCTGGAATCTGGTGGAGCTAGGCGGGATCGAACCGCCGACCTCTTGCATGCCATGCAAGCGCTCTCCCAGCTGAGCTATAGCCCCGAAAGATGGCGCATTTTACGCACACTGTCCGAGTACGTCAAGCATTCGCGCCCTGAGCCTCGATCCAGGCGATGGCCCGCTCGATGCGCTGCAAAGTCCGCTCACGTCCCAGCAGCTGCAAGGTGATGTCGATGGGTGGAGACACCGGGCCGCCCGCCACCGCCACACGCAGCGGTTGTGCCACCTTGCCCAGTTTCAGGCCGCGCAGCTCGGCAGTCTCCTTTACGATACGATGGATCGCCTCCGCGCTCCAGTGCGGCAGGGCCCGAAAATTCTGCAGCATGTCGGTCAGGGGCTCCACCGCCTCCGGCTTGAGGTTCTTGCGAGCCGCCTTTTCGTCGTAGCCGTCGAAGTCCCGATAGAAGAAAAGGCTGTTCCGCGCCATCTCCGCCAGGGTCTTGGTGCGCTCCCGTTGAGCCTTGACCACCTCCACCAGCGCCGGCCCCTCGGTTGGATCGACGTCCAGCTTGCTCATCTGATAACTGAGGTGGTGCGCCACATGCTCCGGCTCACTGTTCATGATGTACTGGTGGTTGAGCCACAGCAGCTTTTCGCTGTTGAAGGTGGAGGCCGACTTGTTGACGTCCCGGATATCGAACAGTGCAATCATCTCGTCGAGCGAGAAAATCTCCCTGTCTCCGCAAGACCAACCAAGCCGCACCAGATAGTTGAGCAACGCCTCCGGCAGATAACCTTCCTCGCGGTACTGCATGACACTCACCGCCCCGTGACGCTTGGAGAGGCGCTTGCCGTCATCCCCCAGGATCATGGGTACATGGGCATATTGCGGTGGCTGCGCACCCAGGGCCTTGAGAATGTTGATCTGGCGGGGCGTGTTGTTGAGGTGGTCGTCGCCGCGGATCACATGGGTGATCCCCATGTCCAGATCGTCCACCACCACGGTCAGATTGTAGGTGGGTGTTCCATCGGAGCGGGCGATGATGAGATCGTCCAGCTCTCTGTTGTCGAACATCACCCGTCCTCTCACCAGATCGTCCACCACGACCACCCCCTCCAGGGGATTGCGGAAACGGATGACCGGCTCCACACCCTCGCGGGGTTCCTTCCTCTTCCGGCAGCGGCCGTCGTATCGCGGCTTTTCCTTGCGCCGCATCTGCTCCTCCCGCATCTGCTCCAGCTCCTCCTTGGTGCAGTAGCAGCGGTAGGCGTGTCCGCTCTCCAGCAACTGCCGGATCACCTCTTTGTAACGCCCGAATCGTTCAGTCTGATGGATGGGGCCCTCATCGTACTCCAGTCCCAGCCAGGTCATGCCTTCGAGGATGGCGTTGACAGACTCGATGGTGGAGCGTTCGATATCGGTATCCTCGATTCGCAGCACGAACCGTCCGCCATGCTTGCGCGCATGGAGCCAGGAAAAGAGCGCGGTACGGGCACCCCCCACGTGGAGATAGCCGGTGGGGCTGGGGGCAAAACGGGTACGAATGGTCATGGGGCTTTGATCGATCCAGTCTCGAAAGGGGGCTATTCTACTCGTCCCCTCGCCGTCTGTGAATTGACTGCCGACGTTCGTGACCGTAGAATTTGGGCGGATGGTGGAAAAAGCACTTGCTGGCTTTTTTCATCTTTCACAAAATGTGGCGATACATCGATCCCGATGGCGCACACAGATCCAAACCTTGGAGACGGGCGATTAGCTCAGTGGGAGAGCACTGCCTTCACACGGCAGGGGTCGCTGGTTCGAACCCAGCATCGCCCACCAATCTTCAATCACCAACCCCAGCCCGCAAAACGCTCCCACAACCTGTTCCCCATCTTCACCCGGTCGCCCGAATCCCGCTGCAGTTCCCTGTAGTCGGGCGAACCACCGGAAAATACCTTCAAGACGCCCAGGTGTGGTTTCGCGGTTTGGAGGGGACATGACGGAAGTGACGCGGCGAATCGCTCCAGGGAACCGGAGCATGCCGAACCATCAGCTCAAACACAATGAACCGTTCGAGAAGAAGAGGTGGTACCCCGAATTGATTAGCCGCATAATCAATAATATAATTCGGAATGGTTATCCGGATTGTTGTACCATCTTCCAAGCTTGAGAAGAGGAGGGACATTCGGTAATTGCTTTCGTCAAAACGGTAAAGTGTCATTGAGGAAGAAAAGAATGAAAAATTTTAGGACTTGGGAAAAAGCAGCCGTTGCGGCATCTGTGGCCCTGCTGCTGGGAGCCTGCTCTCACGCACCGAAGGAGACCGCCGCTGTCGAGCAAAAGTGTGCAACGTGTGAAGCCAAGCTGGAACAATTGAAAAACCGCGAGGCCCAGCTGGCCAGCAAGGAGCGCGAACTGCAGCAGAAGGAGCAGGAGCTGGAGCAGCAGAAAGCCGCCATCAAGCCGCAGACACAAGCCGATGCAGGTGATCTCATGCTTCCCCCGCATGCGAAACCTGGTGAGTGTTATGCCCGTGTCTGGGTTCCTCCGAAATACAAGACCGTTACGGAAAAGGTCCTGAAAAGGGAAGCCGGTACCCGTTACGAGGTAATCCCCGCCAAGTACAAGACGGTGAAGAAGCGGGTGCTGGTGAAGGAGGCCTATGAAAAACTGAAGGTGGTTCCCGCCAAGTACAAGTGGGTCGAGGAGAAAGTGTTGGTCAAGCCCGCCGGTGAGAAAATCGTCACCATTCCGGCCAAGTACAAGACGGTGACCGAAAAGGTGATCGACAAGCCGGCCCATACCGTATGGAAGAAGGGGACCGGCCCCATCCAGCGTATCGACGAGGCTACCGGCGAGATCATGTGTCTGGTGGAGGTGCCGGCAACCTACAAGACCATCACCCGGAAGGTGCTGGTGGAGCCGGCCAAGACCAAGGTGATCAAGACCCCGCCGGTCTACAAGACCGTGAAGAAGCGGGTGGTGGTCGAGCCGGAGCATACCGTGAAGGTGACCGTACCGGCCCAGTACAAGACCATCACCGTGACCGAGATGGTCTCACCGCCGCAGACCAAGGCCATCGAGATCCCCGCCGTCTACACCACCGTGACCCGCAAGGAGAAGATCTCCGACGGGCACATGGAGTGGCGTAGCATCCTGTGTCAGACCAACATGACCCGGGACCGCATCGCCCAGATCCAGCGCGCGCTGAAGGCCAGGGGATTCGATCCGGGCCCCATCGATGGCGTCATCGGACCCGAAACCATGGCGGCTGTCAGGGCGTTCCAGAGAAAGAACAACCTGCCGGTGGACAAATACCTCAACATCGCAACCGTGAGAGCGTTGGGGGTCTCGCCCCAGTAGGGGGACGGTTCCGAAGAGGCCACCTGACGGTGGCCTCTTCGATTATGGATGATTTGTCGTGACAAGGAAGGAGAAGAAAATGGGTATGCTCCAGGAGTTCAAGGAGTTTGCTGTCAAGGGAAACGTGGTGGACATGGCCGTCGGTATCATCATCGGCGCCGCGTTCGGCAAGATCGTCAGCACACTGGTGGAAGGTGTCATCATGCCTCCCATCGGTCTGCTGCTGGGAGGGGTCGATTTTTCCGACATCTTCATCAACCTCGGCTCGGGAACCTATGAAACCCTGGCGGAAGCGGAAAAGGCGGGAGCACCGGTCATCAAGATCGGTTCGTTCGCGAATGAGGTAATCTCGTTTACCATCATCGCCTTTGCCGTATTTCTGCTGGTCAAGGGGGTCAACAGCCTGAAGCGCAAGGAAGAGGAAAAACCGGAGAAACCGGCAGAACCTCCCGAAGAGATCCTCCTGTTGCGTGAAATCAGGGACAACCTGAAAAGATAAAGTTCAAACCAGACGGCAGGGGTAAATCTCCTGCCGTTTCAACTTCGAATCCCCGTTCCTCGCTCCAGCAGCCGGAGCGCCACACCAAACATCAACAGCAGCAGGAACAGAATCAGCGCCATCGCCGGCAGGATGTCGATATCCGACACCCCGAGGATGCCATATCGAAAACCGTTGACCATGTAGAGGATCGGATTGCCGAAGGAGATCTGCCGCCAGAAAGGCGACAATATGTCGATGGAATAGAATACGCCTCCCAGGTAAGTGAGCGGCGCAAGGACGAAGGTGGGAACGATGGAGATGTCATCGAAGCTCTTGGCGAAGATGGCATTGATGAACCCGGCCACCGAAAACAGTGCCGCGGTCAGCAGCAGAATCGTCACAGTGATCCACGGATGCTCCACCCTCAGATCGGTGAAGAACAGAGCGACGATCATCACCAGTACTCCCACCATCAACCCTCGCGCCACCCCGCCGATGACGTAGCCCAACAGGATGACGTAGTTGGGCATCGGTGAGATCAACATCTCCTCGATGTTGCGGTGAAACTTGGAGCTGTAAAAGGAAGAGACCACATTGGAGTAAGCGTTGGTGATCACCGCCATCATCACCAGGCCCGGCATGATGAATTCGTTGTAGCCGAATCCGTCCATCCGCCCGATCCGGCTCCCGATCAGATTGCCGAAGATGACGAAATAGAGCGAGGTGACCACCACCGGCGGCATCAATGTCTGGGGCCAGATGCGCACGAAACGCAGTACCTCACGGATGACGATGGTGGTCAGCGCGATCCGCTTACTCATCCCGGCTCCCGTCCATCAGCCGCAGAAACAGCTCCTCCAGCCGGTTGGCCTTGTTGCGCATGCTGGAGACCTGGATTCCCAGCGACGACAGCCGCTCGAACAGCGTGTTGACGGAGTGTGCCCGGGAGATGGCAACCTCCAGGGTGTGGGCATCGATCAGACGGGCCGGATACTCTCCCCCCAATGGCGGCGGTTCACGAAGCGGCTGGCGCGTGTTGAGAACGAAGGTTTCCACCTCCAGCTTGTCGATCAGATCCCGCACCAGACCCCGCTCCACGATCCGGCCATGGTTGATGAAAGCCACCTTCTCGCAGAGTGCCTCGGCCTCTTCCAGATAGTGGGTGGTGAGGATGACGGTGGTACCCTCCCGGTTGATGCGGGTGAGGAACTCCCACATGGAGCGGCGGATCTCGATATCCACCCCGGCGGTGGGCTCGTCGAGGATCAGCAACCGCGGCCGATGAACCAGCGCCCGGGCGATCATGAGGCGCCGCTTCATGCCCCCGGAAAGCTCGCGTGGTGTCGCCCGCCGCTTGTCCAACAACCCGAGCTGCTCCAGCACTGCACCGGCCCGCTCGAACGCCTCCCGGCGCGGAACCCCATAGTAGCCGGCCTGGTTGACGACGATCTCCTCCACCGGCTCGAAGATGTTGAAGTTGAACTCCTGCGGCACCAGGCCGAGGCAGGCCTTCGCCTGGGCCCGCTGCCGCTCCAGATCGAAACCGAACACCTCCACCTGACCGGCCGTCTTGGTGACCAGGGAGTTGATGATCCCGATGGTGGTGGACTTCCCGGCTCCATTGGGGCCAAGCAGGGCCACGAACTCCCCCTGCTCGACCTCCAGATCGATCCCCTTGAGGGCCTGAAAACCGTTGGCGTAGGTCTTCTGCAGATTGCGGATGGAGAGTGCCGTCGTCACGCCCGACACGCCCCTTTCATCGCCGCCAGACGGCGCCGGCGAAGCGCCTCCCCGATGGCCGCTCCGCGCAGCCCCTCTTCCACCAGCGCCGATGGCTTCACCGCCGCCGCGGCCTCGAAGGCGCTGCGCAGGATCCCCAGCTGTGGCGGCTTGCGCTCCTCGTATCCGTATCGTCCCCGTGAGTCCGCCTCACAGGCCAGCAGGAACTGCTCGAAACGGCCGGGCCGCCGGAAGGCGTCCAGCTTGTGGAACAGCTCCAGCATGGTGGTACAACGCAACTCCCCGGCCCGATGAAAATAGAGATGGTAGCGGGTCACCAGGATCGCCAGCTCGCGAAAACAGGCCGGCACCCGCAGCCGTCGGCACAGCGCCTCCACCAACGGCACCCCCCGCTCCTCGTGACCCACGTGGCGTGGCCACTCTTCACGCGGCGTGGTCCCCTTGCCGAGATCGTGCACCAACGCAGCGAACCGCACCTCGAGGTCCGGAGTCAGCCGGGCGGCCTGATCCACCACCAACAGGGTATGGATCCCGACGTCCACCTCGGGATGATGCTTTTCCGGCTGCGGAACACCGAACAGCCGATCAATTTCGGGAAAGATCACCTGCAGCGCACCGCACCGGCGCAGCACCTCGAAGAAGGAGGACGGCTTCGCCTCCCCCAATGCCCGCTTCAGTTCCGCCCAGACCCGCTCCGGGACCAGTGCATCCACCTCCCCGCTCTCCACCATGCGCCGCATCAGCTCCAGGGTCTCGGGAGCGACCCGGAACCCCCAAGGGGCGAGGCGCGCTGCGAAGCGGGCCACCCGCAGAATGCGCACCGGATCCTCCACGAAGGCCGGAGAAACATGGCGCAGAATCCGCTGCTCCAGATCCCGGCGGCCCCCATAGGGGTCGATCAGCTCGCCATCGGGCGTCATGGCCATGGCGTTGATGGTGAGATCGCGACGGGCCAGATCCTGCTCCAGGGTCACTTCCGGCGCGGCGTGGAAAGTGAAGCCGGTGTAGCCCGGCGCCACCTTGCGTTCGGTGCGTGCCAGCGCATACTCCTCATGGGTCTCCGGATGCAGGAAGACGGGAAAATCCTTGCCCACCGGCAGGAACCCCTTGGCCTGCATCTCTTCCGGCGTGGCGCCGACCACCACCCAGTCGCGGTCGGTGACCGGCAGACCCAGCAACCGATCCCTTACTGCACCGCCCACCATGTAGACCTTCATTCACCTTTCCTTCACCGGAAACCTATGCTCCACAAACCCATTCAGTTTATCATCTATCAGCACGGTCTTATCGATTCGTTCGAACGGCCGATGGATCCTGGCAAGGGGGAAGAACAATGACATTCGAATCCATCAATCCCGCCACCGGCGAGCGGTTGGAACGCATCCCGGCCTGGGGTGCCGGGGAACTGGAGCAGGCGCTGGCTCAGGTGGCACGAGCCACGCCCGCATGGGCCACGAAACCCATGGGAGAGCGGTGCGACCTGATGCGCCGGGCGGCAGCGGTGCTGCGACAGCGGAAACAGGAGCTGGCCGCGCTGATCACCCGCGAGATGGGCAAGCTGTCGGGTGAGGCAGAGGCGGAGGTGGAGAAGTGCGCCCTGGTGTGCGACTACTACGCCGAGAACGGACCTCGCTTTCTGGCCGACGAGGCGGTGGCGAGCGATGCCAGCAGGAGCTACGTGGCCTACCAGCCCCTGGGAACCGTGCTGGCCGTGATGCCCTGGAATTTCCCCTTCTGGCAGGTGTTCCGTTTCGCCGCCCCTGCCCTGGTGGCGGGCAACACGGGGGTGCTGAAACACGCCTCCAACGTGCCCGGCTGCGCCCTGGCCATCGAGACCATCTTCCGTGACGCCGGTTTCCCGGAAGGGGTGTTCCGCAGCTTGATGATCCAGGCCTCTCAGGTCAAGGGGGTGATCGAGGATCCCCGCATCCACGCCGTCACGCTCACCGGCAGTGAACCGGCCGGCCGGCAGGTGGCGGCCGCGGCCGGCGCGGCGCTGAAGAAGTCGGTGCTGGAACTGGGCGGTTCCGATCCGTTCATCGTGCTGGAGGATTGCGATCTGGAGGAGACGGTGAAACAGGGGGTCGCCTCCCGTTTCCTCAATGCGGGGCAGAGCTGTATCGCCGCCAAGCGGTTCATCGTGGTGGAGGCGATCGCCGACGCCTTTCTGGCCCGTTTCAGGGAAGCGGTCTCCGCCCTGCGGCCGGGGGATCCCGAGGACCCCAGCACCACTCTGGCCCCCATGGCCCGCACCGACCTGCGCGACGAACTCCACCAGCAGGTGAGCGACAGCATCGAGCAGGGCGCCGTGCCTCTGGTGGGATGTGCCCCGGTGGAAGGAAAGGGCGCCTTCTACCAACCCTCCATCCTCGACCGCGTGGGACCTGGAATGCGTGCCTGGGACGAAGAGCTGTTCGGCCCGGTGGCCATCGTGATCCGTGCACGGGACGAGGAGGAGGCGCTGACCATCGCCAACGGCAGCCGCTTCGGGCTGGGCGGGAGCGTCTGGACCACCGACAGCGAACGGGGAGAACGACTGGCGCGCAGGGTGCAATCGGGCTGCTGCTTCGTCAACGGCATGGTGAAGAGCGACCCCCGGCTGCCCTTCGGCGGAATCAAGGACTCCGGTTATGGCCGCGAACTCTCGTGGCACGGGATCCACGAGTTCGTCAACGCCAAGACGGTGTGGATCCGCTGAGCCGACTCCGGAACCGGGGGCTTCACTCCTTCAATCCCAGCACATCCTGCATGTCGAACAGGCCGGACTCCCGGCCCATGATCCACTCCGCCGCCCGAACGGCGCCCCGGGCGAAGGTCATGCGGCTGGATGCCTTGTGGGTGATCTCCACCCGTTCTCCCGTACCAGCAAACATCACCGTATGTTCGCCCACGATGTCGCCGGCACGGATGGTCTCGAAACCGATGGTACGGCGATCCCGCTCCCCGGTGACACCGTGGCGACCGTACACCGCGCACTCGGCGAGGTTCCGCCCGAGCGTTTCGGCCACCACCTCACCCATGCGCAGCGCGGTCCCCGACGGAGCATCCACCTTGTGGCGGTGATGGGCCTCGATGATCTCGATGTCCACCTCGTCCCCGAGCACCCGGGCCGCCATCTCCAGCAGCTTCAGGCAGAGATTGACCCCCACGCTCATGTTGGGCGCCATGACGATGGCGATTTCCTGCGCCGTGGCTTCGATCTCGCCCCGCTGAGTGTCGTCGAAGCCGGTGGTTCCGATGACCATGCGCTTTCCCATCTGCCGGCATCGGGCCAGATTGGCCATGGTGACCTCGGGGCGGGTGAAGTCGATGAGTACGTCGTAGTCATATCGCACCGCATCGAGATCACCACCGATGACGACCCCTGTCCTGCCCACACCCGCCACCTCTCCGGCATCGGCGCCGATCAGCGGGCTGTCGGGGCGCTCCAGCGCTGCTCCCAGACTTACCGAAGAGGACTCCCGGCACGCCTCGATGAGCGCGCGTCCCATGCGTCCGGCGGCGCCGGCAATCGCGACTCTGGCCATCCGTTCTCTACCCCGTCAACTCTTCAAAGAATTTCTTCACCCCGTCCAGCCAGGAGTGGGTCTTGGGCCGGTGGGTGGATGCGTTCTTCTCCATGGAGCGCTCGAACTCCCGCAGCAGCTCCTTCTGCTCCCGGTTCAGATTGACCGGGGTCTCCAGTACCACCTTGCAGATCAGGTCGCCGGTAGGCCCTCCCCTCACCGGAGATACCCCCTTGCCCCGCAAGCGGAACTGTTTGCCGGTCTGCGTCTCCGGCGGGATCTTCAACTTGACGTTGCCGTCCAGCGTGGGAACCTCCAGTTCGCCCCCGAGGGCGGCGGTGGTGAAGCTGATGGGCACCTCACAGTAGAGGTCGTTGTCCCGGCGCTGGAATATGGGGTGGGGCCGCACATGGATCTGAACGTAGAGATCCCCCGGCGGACCGCCCCCCTCGCCGGCCTCCCCTTCACCCGCCAGGCGGATACGATCCCCTTCGTCCACCCCGGCGGGAACCTTCACCGACAGGGTCTTGTTCTCCTGCACGCGTCCCTCACCATGGCAGGCCGGGCAGGGATCGGTGATGACCTGTCCCCGGCCGTGACAGCGGGGACAGGTCTGCTGAACCGAGAAGAAGCCTTGCTGGATCCGCACCTGGCCCTGCCCACCGCAGGTGGGGCAGGTGGCGGGACTGCTGCCCGGACGGGCGCCGCTTCCTCCACAGCGGCTGCAGGTCACGGTGACCGGATAGCGAATCTTCACCGTGGTGCCCCGCACCGCCTCTTCCAGGCTCAACTCGAGCTGATAACGCAGATCGGCCCCACGATAGCTCCGGCTCTCTCCCCGACCCCCACCGAAGATGTCTCCGAAGATATCGCCGAAGATGTCTCCGAAGCCACCGGCTCCCCCGTGGAATCCGCCGCCCGCGCCCATGCCGGCATCCACCCCGGCATGTCCGAACTGGTCATAAGCGGCGCGTTTCTGACTGTCGGAGAGCACGTCGTAGGCCTCTTTCGCCTCCTTGAACTTCTCCTCCGCAGTCTTGTCACCGGGATTGCGGTCGGGATGGTACTTCATGGCGAGGCGCTTGAACGCCTTCTTGATCTCCGCCTCGCTGGCGTTCTTCTCCACCCCCAATATCTGGTAGTAATCGCGTTTCGACATAGAAAGTGATCTGGCTGAACATGCAAACGACAGGTATGGCTTTCCAGCCATACCTGTCGCAGCGGCCCCTCGCGGGTTTACACATTGACCCGGTCACACATATGTATCGCCGGGCTGGTTGGTCTTGCGACGTCTATTTCTTGTCGTCGTCCTTGACCTCCTCGAACTCGGCGTCGACCACGTCCTCCTCCTTCCCGGCACCAGCCGCCTTTTCGGCACCGCCACCGTTCCCACCTGCGGCACCTCCGGACTGCTGCTGGGCATAGAGACGTTCTGCCATTTTACCGGATAGCTCGGTCAATTTCCGGGTTTTTGCCTCAATGTCATCCTTGTCGTCCCCCTTGATGGCCTCCTCCAGCTCCTTGATGGCCGCCTCGATCTCGCTTTTCTCACCCGCCTCCAGCTTGTCACCCAGCTCCTCCATCGACTTACGGGTGGCATGGATGATTGCATCGGCCTGGTTACGGGCGTTGACCAGCTCATGGAACCTGCGATCCTCCTCCGCATGGGCCTCGCTGTCCTTGATCATCCTTTCGATCTCCTCCTCGCTCAGCCCGCTGGAGGCCTTGATGACGATGGACTGCTCCTTGCCGGTCGCCTTGTCCTTGGCCGACACGTGCAGGATACCGTTGGCATCGATATCGAAGGTCACCTCGATCTGCGGCACACCCCGCGGCGCAGGCGGAATGTCGGTGAGATCGAAACGCCCCAACGACTTGTTGGCAGATGCCATCTCACGCTCACCCTGCAGCACGTGCACGGTCACCGCGGTCTGGTTGTCCTCGGCAGTGGAGAAGATCTGGGTCGCCTTGGTGGGGATGGTGGTGTTTTTCTCGATCAGCTTGGTCATCACCCCACCCATGGTCTCTATCCCGAGGGAGAGCGGCGTGACGTCCAGCAGCAACACATCCTTGACCTCGCCGCCGAGCACGCCCCCCTGGATGGCCGCACCCAGGGCCACCGCCTCGTCCGGATTGACATCCTTGCGCGGCTCCTTGCCGAAGAAATCCTTTACCGCTTCCTGTACCTTCGGCATCCGGGTCTGACCACCCACCAGGATCACGTCGTCGATGTCGGAAGCGGTCAGCCCCGCGTCCTTCAGTGCCAGCTTGCAAGGCTCGATGGAGCGCTCTATCAGATCGCTGACCAGCGACTCCAGCTTGGCCCTGGTCACCTTGATGTTCAGATGCTTGGGCCCGCTGGCGTCGGCCGTGATGTAGGGCAGGTTGACGTCGGTCTGCTGACTGGAAGAGAGCTCGATCTTGGCCTTCTCCGCACCCTCCTTCAGCCGCTGCATGGCCAGAGGATCTCCCCGCAGGTCGATTCCCTGCTCCTTCTTGAACTCGTCGGCCAGATAGTCGATCAGCCGCTTGTCGAAATCTTCCCCTCCCAGGAAAGTGTCTCCGTTGGTGGAGAGCACCTCGATCTGCTGCTCCCCATCGATCTCCGCCAGCTCGATGATGGAGATGTCGAAGGTACCGCCGCCCAGGTCATACACCGCAATCTTGGCTTCGCCGCGCTTCTTGTCCAAGCCGTAGGCCAGGGCGGCCGCGGTGGGCTCGTTGATGATGCGCTTCACGTCCAATCCGGCGATCCGGCCGGCATCCTTGGTGGCCTGCCGCTGGGAGTCGTTGAAATAGGCGGGGACGGTGATCACCGCTTCGGTCACCTCCTCCCCCAGATAGTCCTCGGCGGTCTTCTTCATCTTCATCAGGACCCGGGCCGAGATCTCGGGCGGCGCCATCTTCTTGCCGTTCACCTCAACCCAGGCATCACCGTTGTCCGCCTTCACGATCTTGTATGGAACCAGTTCGATGTCCTTCTGTACCTCCTCGTCCTCGAACTTGCGGCCGATCAGGCGCTTGATGGCGAACAGGGTGTTCTTGGGGTTGGTGACCGCCTGACGTTTGGCAGGCTGCCCCACCAGCACCTCCCCGTCATCGGTAAAGGCGACGATGGACGGTGTGGTGCGATCACCCTCGCTGTTTTCGATGACCCGGGGCTTGCCCCCCTCCATTACCGCCACGCAAGAATTCGTGGTGCCCAAGTCGATACCGATGATCTTACCCATATGCTTTCTCCAATTTTTTCATTTCAACCCGTTTTGTTCTCAAGGTGGGGGCATCGCACGGGATTTCAACCTGCCGCCCCGGTTTCTCAATCCTCTTATCTCACTTTGCAACCACGACCATCGCCGGGCGAATCAGACGATCGTTGAGCAGGTAACCTTTCTGCATCACCGTCACCACGGTATTCGGCTCGGCATCCCCTCCCTCCACCGTGGACATCGCCTGATGCAGCTCCGGATCGAAGGGCTGGCCCAGCGGATCGATCTCCTTCACCCCGAACTTCTCCAGCGCCGCCTGCAACATCTTCAGGGTCAGCTCCATCCCTTCCCGCATCTTTGCAGCGGCTTCGCCATTCCCTTCACCTACCGCTGCGAGCCCCATCTCCAGACTGTCCTTCACCGGCAGCAGCTCCTGGACGAACTTCTCCAGGGCGTACTTGTGCGCGTTCTCCAGCTCCCGCTGACTCCGCTTGCGCTGGTTATCCAGTTCCGCCTGGAGACGAAGCACCCGATTCCAGTGATCGTCCGCCTTGTTGCGGGCATCCTCCAGCAGCAGCTGCAGCTCCTCCTTGCTGGGCTCGGCCTTCTCCTCCTCTCCTCCCGGGGTTTCAGCCTCCTGCTCTTGCTGCTTCTCTTCCTCGGCTTCGGCAACAACCTGCTTCTCGGTTTCAGACATCGCGTTCTCCAGACAGATGATGTTTCTACAGCATCAATATGATGGGGATTGCCGGTGATAATTCAAGGCCGCACCCAGCAACTTGGCGGTCACGTCGACGATGGGGATGACCCGTTCATAGTTCAACCGGGTGGGACCGATTACACCCAGCACACCCGCCACCTTTCCCTCGACGGTATAGGGGGCGGTCACGAAACTGCAACCATCGAACACCTTGCAGCCGGACTCCTCGCCGATGAAGATCTGCACCCCTTGCGCCGCCACCGCCTTGTCCAGCAGCTCCAGCACCTTGTGCTTGCGCTCGAAGGCATCGAACAGCCGCTGCAACTTCTCCATGTCCGCCATTTCCGCGTACTCCATCAGGTGGGACTGGCCATCCAGTACATAGTCCCCCGTCTCGTCGGAGCTGCCGAGCGCCCGTTCCGCCATCTCCACCGCCATGAGCATGAAATCGTCGACCGATTTCCGGGCGGTGCGCAACTCTTGCAGCAAGGTGGTCCGGATTGCCTGCGGGCTCTGGCCGGCGAACTCGGCGTTGAGGTAGTTGGCCGCCTGCTGAAGTTCCGAGGGGGAGTATGGGCGATCGAGATGAATCAGCCGGTTCTGCACCTCCCGCTCGTTGACCACCCAGATCACCAGGACTCGATTCTCCGAGAGCGGCAGAAACTCGATGTGCCGGAAAGTGGGCTGCTCCCGGCGTGGGAACATCGCCATTCCGGCGAGGTGGGTCACCGAAGAGAGCAGCGCGGACGCGCTGTGCAGCAATCCCTGCAGATCCGCCTCCAGATCCAGTTTGTCCATGAATTTCTTCACCTGCTGTTGATCCAGCGGCTCCACCGTCAGGAGGGTGTCCACGAAAAAGCGGTAGCCCCGCGCTGTGGGAACCCGGCCGGCGGAGGTGTGGGGAGACATCACCAACCCCAGCGCCTCGAGATCGGAGAGAATGTTTCGCGCAGTGGCCGGACTGATGCCGAGCCCGGAGGCCTCCACCAGCGCAGCGGAGCCTACCGGCTGCCCATCCTGGATATGCCGCTCCACCAGCGTCTTGAACAACTGTTGCGCACGAGCACTTATGGCCGTCTCTTTCGCCACCAGAAAACCAACCTCGTTCGAAAAGCGATGAAATGAATAACGGAAGTTATCGGAGTCGGTGAACCCCTGGCACTCGATGGCACAGAGTGCCAACAAAAGTTACCAACTCAGGCCCTCACGGTCAACCTGCAGAGCGCACCGACAGGTTGGCGCCGGCTGCTCATCGTGCTAACGTTACCCATTGGCCACGAGAATCTCTTGCATGGAACAAAACCGCTTTTCCACCATAGGGTTGATCGGCAAATACAGCGACTCCGGCGTGGAGAAGACGCTGGGCGGCCTGGCACACCACCTGCGGACACGTGAGGTGGCGGTCTTGCTGGATGAGGCGACTGCGGAGGTGGTCCCCGGTCTCGGGCTGGAGACGGTGAGCAGGAAGGAGCTCGGGCAGCGCTGTGATCTGGTGATCGTGGTGGGAGGAGACGGGACCCTGCTCAACGCCGCCCGCTCCCTGGCCGATCACGAAGTGGCGCTGCTGGGGGTCAACCTGGGCCATCTCGGATTTCTCACCGATATCTCTCCGGACTGTATGGCCCGCTGCCTGGACGAAATCCTGGCCGGCAATTTCCAGGAGGAGCGACGTTGCCTGCTGCACGCCGCCATTCTCCACGAGGGAGAGGTGGTCACGGAGAGCAACGCCTTCAACGACGTGGTGATCCATAAATGGGACATCGCCCGCATGATCGAGATGGAAACCTCCATCAACGGAGTCTATGTCAACACCATTCGTGCCGACGGGCTGATCGTTGCCACCCCCACCGGTTCCACCGCTTACGCCCTCTCCGGCGGCGGTCCCATCCTCTATCCCAGCCTGGAGGCGCTGGTGCTGGTTCCCATCTGCCCCCATACCATGAGCAACCGGCCCATCGTGGTGCACAGCAGCAGCACCATCGAGGTGATGGTGGCCGAACACAGCCAGCCCTACGCACAGGTGACCTGTGACGGTCAGGTCAATCTCGGCCTCACCGCCGGCGATCAGGTGGTGATCAAGACCAGTCCTCGCCCGGTACATCTGATCCATCCTGCCGGCCACGATCATTTCAAGCTGCTGCGCGCCAAGCTGCACTGGGGAAGACGTCTGGCCTGAGGAAACGGCATGTTGACTCATCTCGAGATCCGGAACTTCGCCCTGGTGGAGCGGATCGACGTGGAGCTGCGCCCCGGCATGACCGTCCTCACCGGCGAGACCGGGGCGGGAAAATCGATCCTCCTTGACGCCCTCGGCCTCGCCCTGGGCAATCGTGCCGACAGCGGCCTGATCCGCCATGGTGCCGATCGGGCCGAAATCAGCGCCGAGTTCGAGCCGGAGGAACGGCCCGAAGTGTGGGAATGGCTGGAGGCGCATGACCTGGAGGAGGAAACCAGCTGCCAGATCCGCCGGGTGATCACCGCCGATGGCCGCTCCCGCGGCTATATCAACGGTCGCCCCGCTCCGCTGCAGCTGCTGCGGGAGCTGGGGGAGATGCTGGTGGAGATCCACGGCCAGCACGAACACCAGTCCCTGACCAAGGGAGAGACCCAGCGACGGTTGCTGGACGAGTACGCCGGAAACGGATCGCTGCTGGCGGAGCTGGCCTCGCTGCACCACCGGTGGCAGGAGCAAAGCCGGAAACTGGAGCAGCTACAACAGGCAGGCAGGGAGCGTGAGTCCCGCGCCGAACTGCTCAGCTACCAGGTCCGGGAGCTGGAGGCGCTCGGGCTCGCTCCCGAAGAGCCCGCCGAACTGGAGCAGGAACATCAGCGACTGGCGAACGCCTCCCGCCTGCTGGAGGAGTGCCGACAGGCCCTCGAACTGCTCTACGAAAACGAGCAGTTCTCCGCGGCTTCGCTGCTCGGCCAGGCCAGCCAGCGGGTGGCGTCGCTGCAGGAGCTGGACGAACGGCTCCAGGGGATAGGCGAGCTGCTCGACAACGCCGCCATCCAGGTGGAAGAGGCGGCCGGCGAATTGCGCCACTATCTGACCCACGCCGAGCTCAATCCCGAGCGGCTGCAGTGGGTCGAGGAGCGTCTCGCCACCCTCCACGAGCTGGCACGCAAGCACCGGGTGGAGCCCGGCCAGCTTCCCCGGCTACTGCCGCGTCTGCAGCAGGAGCTCCAGGAGCTGGAAGAGATGGACCTCCGGCTCGAGGGGTTGCGAAAGTCCATCGCCACCACCCTGGAAGAGTACACTGCGGCGGCGGAAAGATTGACCAAGGCCCGTGCCCGCGCCGCCAGAGAGCTTGGCGAGGCGATCAGCGAGAACATGCAACGGCTGGGCATGGAAGGGGGGCGCTTCGAGATACGGCTCCTCCCCCAGCAGGGAGAGAGCCCTACCCCCTTCGGCAGAGAGCGGGTGGAGTTCCGGGTCAGCGCCAACCCCGGCCAGCCGCTGAAACCACTGGCGAAGGTGGCCTCCGGTGGTGAGCTGGCCCGCATCAGTCTCGCCATCCAGGTGATCACGGCCCAGAAGGCCAGCACCCCCACCCTGATCTTCGACGAGGTGGACGTGGGCATCGGCGGGGGAGTAGCGGAGATCGTCGGCCGCCAGCTCCGCCGGCTGGGCAGCTTCTGTCAGGTGATCTGCGTCACCCACCAGCCACAGGTGGCGGCCCTGGCGCACCACCATCTGCAGGTGCTCAAGGAACGCAGCGGGGGCGAGACCTCGACCCGCATCTGGCCTCTCGAGGAGAAACAACGGGTGGGGGAACTGGCCCGGATGCTCGGCGGCGTGGAGATGACCGAACAGACCCTCTCCCACGCCGAAGAGATGCTGCGACGGGGGCAGCAGCGCTCGGATTGAGCTGGTAATCACGCCGTCATGGCAGCGGGGGATGCAGACCGGTCACCAGCTCCAGATACTCCGGATCCTCCGGCCCGATGTATCCATGCCGCACGAGAAAATCGATGATCACCAGGTTGCAGTTCTCCTTGAACTGGTCGCTCTCCCGCACTATCTCCATCACCTGCTCCACCGGCCAGAGATAGAACTCCTCCACCTCCCCGTCGGTGCAGCGGGGCCGGAACTCCTCGGGAAGCTCCAGATCGTAGCAATAGAGGGTATCGGGACGCAGCCCGTACTCCAGTTCGGTAACGTAGGTGACGGTTCCCACCGGAACCGCAGCGGCGGCCAACCGGGGAGGAATGGCGGCCTCCTCCCAGCACTCCTTCTTCAGGTTTTCCTCCAGGGGAATGTCGCAGGGCAGCCCGCCGGCCACCAGCTGATCCAGCTTTCCCGGGTAGAGCATCCGGTCGGCGGCACGCCGTCCGATCCACATGTGGCAGTGCCCTCCCTTGCGCACATAGCCGTTCAGATGCTGCCCGAAGGCCCGAATACCGAAGCGGGAGGCCGCGGCCCGATCGATCCAGAGCACACTGTCGGCCAATGCCCCCCTGGTGACTCCGTATTGCTCCCCCTGCAGGTGAGGGAGGATCCCCTCCTCCCGCAGCTGCTCGAGCACTCCGGCCACCACGGTGCTGCGGGTTGCCACATCGGCGCTCTGCACCGCCAGCGTCACCTCCTCGCCGGTCACCCGGAATGCATCGGGCCACCGTCCCAACTGCGCCGCAAATTCCGGTCGTACGAAACCGACCCGTTCACCCCCCACCCGGAAGGGCAGAAAACCGGACAGATCGTGCCGGTTGCAGCGCTGGATGTGATGCAGGAACCCCATGGACGCTACTCCGGTTCGATATCGCGCAGATGACGGCCCACTGCCAGCAGCGCTCCCGCCAGGCCGAGCATCACCCCCGCTGCCAGCAGCAGGATCACCATTTCGGGCGAAGTGAAGCCCAGCCGGAAATCACTGCCGTAGAGCCCCGCCAGACGCTGTACCGGCCCCTGCAACAGAACCAGGGAGAGATTCACCAGCAGCAAGGCCACGAGCGCCCCGCCGAGACCGTACCAGAAACCGGTGTAGAGAAACGGCCGGCGGATGAAGCCGTCGGTGGCCCCGATCAGCTTGGTGATGACGATCTCCTCCCGCCGGCTCTCGATGTCCAGCCGTAGGGTGTTGCCCACGATCAGCAGCACCGCCAGCGCCAGCAGGATGGCGATGACCAGGATCCCCCGCTGTACCAGATCGACCAGGGAATGAAGCCGCCTGACCCACTCCATGTCCAGCTGGGCGATATCCACCTCGGGCAACGCTCGCAGCCGCTCCAGCAGCGACTGGATCGCCTCGGGCGGCAGGGAGGATATCGGCTGCACCGTGATCAGGCCGGGCAGCGGATTGCCGTCCAGCGCATCCAGCACCTCGCCGAAGCCGGAAAACTCCCGGAACTCCTCCAGCGCCTGCGCCGGTGAGACATACTCCGTCCCCTCCACCTCCGCCTCCCCGGCCAGCCGTTCCGCCAGCCGGCGGGCCTCTTCGTCGGCCAGCCCCTGTTTCAGGAACAGGGAGATCCGGGTGGTTTCGCGCCACTGCCCCCCCAGATCCCGGACGTGGTCCACCACCAGATAGAGACCCGCCGGCAGCGCCAGGGCGATACCGATCACGGCGGTGGTCATCAGAGTGGAAAGGGGATTGCGGCTGAGCCGGCCCAACGCATGGATCAGCACCTGCAGGTGACGCTCCAGATATCCTTTCAATCCCCGGCGCACCCCCTTGCGGGTGGCGCCGGCGCCCTGGGGCCGGCCCGAAGGAGCCTTTGCGGCGCTCACCGGGCCACCATCCCGCCGTCGTGGATCAGACGCCCCTGTTCCAGGGTCAATACCCGGTAGGGCAGCGAGCCGATCAGCTCGAGATCGTGGGAGGCGATCAGTACCGAAACCCCCACCTGGTTGAACAGCTCGAAGAGGGTCATGATCTCCCGTGACAGCTCCGGATCCAGATTGCCGGTAGGCTCGTCGGCCAGCAGCAGAGGCGGCTTGTGGACCACCGCCCTGGCGATCCCCACCCGCTGCTGTTCGCCGCCGGAGAGGGTCACCGGATAACGTTTCTCCTTGTTCAGCAGTCCCACCATGTCCAGCGCGGCCCGCACCCTTCGCGCCACATCCCGGCGCTGCAGGCCGGTGACGATCAGGGGCAGGGCCACGTTGTCGAAGACGGTGCGATCGTGGAGCAGGCGGTAGTCCTGGAAGATGATGCCGATGTTACGGCGCAGGCGGGGAATCTCCCGGCGCCCCAGGCGGGTGAGATTGTGGCCGTTGACCACGATCTGCCCGGCACTGGCCCGCTCGATGAGGGTGATGAGCTTGAGCAGGGAGCTCTTGCCGGCTCCCGAGTGGCCGGTGAGGAAGGCCATCTCTCCCGCCTCCAGCCGGAAGCTGACCATCGACAACGCCTCCTGCCCGCCAGGGTACCGCTTGCTGACCTTGTCGAACAGGATCATCGCTCTCAGCGGGCGTCGAACAGGGCATCCACGAACTCGGCGGCGTCGAACACCCGCAGATCGTCGATCCCCTCGCCGATACCGATGAAGCGGATGGGAACCCCCAGCTTTCTGGCGATGGCGAACAGCACGCCCCCCTTGGCCGTCCCGTCCAGTTTGGTGATGGTGATGCCGGTGAGACCCAGCAGCTCATGAAACTGTACCGCCTGGGAAAGAGCATTCTGGCCGGTCCCGGCGTCGAGCACCAGCATGATCTCGTGGGGCGCTTCCGGATCCAGTTTCCGGATCACCCGCTTCACCTTGGCCAGCTCCTCCATCAGCCCCTGCTGGGTGTGCAGCCGGCCGGCAGTGTCGGCGATGAGCACATCGACGTTGCGGGAACGCGCCGCCTGCAACGCATCGTGGATCACCGCCGCCGAGTCCGCGCCACTCTGCTGGGCCACCACGGGGATGCCGTTGCGCTCACCCCACACCTGGAGCTGTTCCACCGCAGCCGCACGGAAGGTGTCGCCGGCCGCCAGCATCACGCTGCGGCCCTGGTTCTGCAACTGCTTGGCCAGTTTGCCGATGGTGGTGGTCTTGCCGGCACCGTTGATCCCCACCATCAGGATGACGAAGGGACGTTTCTCCGCCGGGATCTCCAGTGGTTTGCTGACCGGCTCGAGGATGGCCAGGAGCTCCTCCCGCAAAGCTGCGATCAACGCCTCGGCATCGGCGAGCTGCTTGCGCGATACCCGTTCGGTCAGCCGGCCGATGATCTCCTGGGTGGCGTCCACCCCCACATCGGCGAGCAGCAGGCGGGTCTCCAGCTCTTCCAGCAACTCGTCGTCTAAGCTCTTCTTGCCCAGTACCAGGCTGGAGAGCCCTTCGGTCAGGCTGGTGCGTGTGCGTGACAGGCGCTCGCGCAGGCGGCTGACGAGACCGGCCTTTTTCTCCGCTTCCGGAGCCTGCTGATCCGAGGATTTTTTCTTGATGAAACCGAACATCGTTTTGGTGGTCTTAACCCGGGCGTTTCATTGATGGAGTGACGGGGCGGCCGGCAATCCGGCACCGCAGGCAAATAGTCCCGTCGAACGGTTTATTTTATCATTATCCCCTTCTGCCACGGAAACGGAAAGAACAACGATGCAACAAACCAAGCGCTTCCTCTCCCTGTTGCTTCTCTGCATCTCACTGCTCCCTCCACTGCTGTGGGCGCAGGTGCACGAGTTCCGGCTGGACAACGGTCTCAGGATCCTGGTCAAGGAGGACCACCGCGCCCCGGTGGTGGTCTCCCAGATATGGTACAAGGTGGGCGCCAGCTACGAACACGACGGGATCACCGGCGTCTCCCATGTGCTGGAGCACATGATGTTCAAGGGGACGAAGAAACACGGACCGGGAGAGTTCTCCCGCATCATCGCGGAGAACGGCGGCCGGGAAAACGCCTTCACCGGTCGTGACTACACCGCCTACTTCCAGCAGCTGGAGAAGGGTCGGCTGGAGATCAGCTTCGAGATGGAGGCGGATCGCATGCGCAACCTGCTGCTGCCTCCCGAGGAGTTCGCCAGGGAGGTGAAGGTGGTGATGGAGGAGCGCCGCATGCGTACCGAAGACAACCCGCAGGCGCTCACCTACGAACAACTGAACGCCGCCGCCTTCGTCAACAGTCCCTATCACCACCCCATCATCGGCTGGATGGAGGATCTGCGGAGCCTGGAGATCGACGACCTGAAGGAGTGGTACCGCCGCTGGTATGCCCCCAACAACGCCACCCTGGTGGTGGTGGGAGACGTGGATCCGCAAGCCGTGCTGGAGCTGGCCAGAAAACACTACGGCCCCCTCGAGCCCAGCGAGCTGTCGCCCCCCAAACCGCGTATCGAGAGCAGGCAGCGGGGGACAAGGCGGGTCACGGTCCGGGTCCCTGCGAAACTCCCTTACCTGGTCATGGGGTACAAGGTGCCGGTGCTCAAGACGGCAGAGGCGGAATGGGAACCCTATGCCCTGGAGGTGCTCGCCGGTATCCTCGACGGCGGTAACAGCGCCCGCCTCTCCCGCAGACTGGTCCGCAAGCAACAGCTGGCGGCAAACGCCGGGGCGGGATATGACCTCTATGCCATGCGCCAGAGCCTGTTCCTGCTGGATGGGACACCCGCCGAGAAACACACCACCGCGGAACTGGAAAAGGCACTGCGGGCAGAGATCGAACGGCTGAAGGAGGAGCCGGTCACGGCCGAGGAGCTGGCCCGGGTCAAGGCGCAGGTGGTGGCCGGCAAGACCTTCGAGCGGGATTCCCTCTTCTACCAGGCGATGCAGATGGGCACCCTGGAGACCGTGGGTCTCGGCTGGCGACGCATGGAGGAGTACAGTGACAAGGTGGCGGCGGTCACCGCCGAACAGGTACGGGCGGTGGCCCGCAAGTATCTCGTCGACGACCACCTGACCATCGCGGAATTGAAACCGTTGCCGCTCGAGAACGACACCGGGAACCACGGAAAAGGAGAAGCCGATGAGACGCACTAAACTCTTCATCGTCTGGCTGACGCTGCTGTTGCTGCCCCTGGGCGGTGCGGTGGCCAGCCCGGAGATCCAGCACTGGAAGACCAGCAACGGCGCCCGGGTCTACTTCGTGGCAGCACCCCAGCTACCGATGCTGGACATTCGAGTGGTGTTCGATGCCGGCAGCGCCCGCGACGGAAAGCTGCCCGGCCTGGCGCTGATGACCAACGCCCTGCTGGATGCCGGTGCGGGCGACCTGGACGAGGAGGCCATCGCCGAACGGCTGGAAGGGCTGGGGGCACAACTGAGCAGCTCCGCCTTGCGGGACATGGCGATGGTCAGCCTGCGCAGCCTGAGCGACGTCCGCTATCTGGACCCCGCAGCGGCCATCCTTGCGCGGATCATCGGCGAACCCCGCTTCCCGGAAGAGGTGTTCCAGCGGGAGCGCAAACGGCTGCTGGTCAGCCTGCGGGCAGAGCAGCAGTCACCGGGAGACATTGCCAGCAAGGCATTCTACCGGGCCATCTACGGAGAACACCCCTACGCCTCGCCGGTCAACGGCACCGAAGAGAGCCTGCAGGCGCTCCGGCGCAGTGACCTGCAACGATTCCACCAGCGTTACTACGTGGCCGCCAACGCCGTGGTGGCGCTGGTAGGGGACCTAACACGGGAGGAAGCCGAAAAGCTGGCGGAGAAGCTGGTCGCTCCCCTGTCCACGGGAACGGGTGCCCCCTCCCTGCCCGCAGTGAAACCCCTGGCCGGCGCGGTGGAGAAGTCCCTTCCCCACCCCTCGACCCAGACCCACATCCTGCTGGGACAGCCAGGCATGACCCGCACCGATCCGGACTACATGGCGCTCTACGTAGGAAACCACATCCTGGGCGGAAGCGGCTTCGGCTCCCGCATCATGACCGAGATTCGCGAGAAGCGCGGGCTCGCCTACAGCGCCTACAGCTTCTTCCTGCCCATGCGCCGCAAGGGGCCGTTCCAGATGGGATTGCAGACCCGCAACGAGACCGCCGCGGAAGCGGAACGCCTGCTGCGCGAGATCCTGGTTCGCTTCATCGAGGAGGGCCCCACCGAAAAAGAGCTGATCGCTGCCAAGAAGAACATCACCGGCAGCTTCCCGCTGCGCATCGACAGCAACCGGGACATCCTCGAGTACATCGCCATGATCGGCTTCTATGGTCTGCCACTGGACTACCTGGAGACCTTCAACCAACGGGTCGAGGCGGTAACAGGCGAGGCGATTCGGGATGCCTTCCGCCGCCGCATCGATCCCCAGCGGCTGGCAGCCATCCGCGTCGGTGGAAGGGAGTGAGGAACCCCAACCGGATCCGCATCATCGGCGGTGAGTGGCGTGGCCGCAAGCTGGCCGTCCCGAACCGGCCCGGCCTGCGCCCCACCCCGGACCGGGTCCGGGAGACGCTGTTCAACTGGCTCCAGCCGGTCATCTCCGGCGCGAGATGCCTGGATCTGTTTGCCGGCAGCGGCGCGCTGGGGTGGGAAGCGCTCTCCCGGGGGGCCGGTGAGCTGGTGATGGTGGACCGCGATCGACAGACAGTGGAAACGCTGCGTGACACCGCCCGGCTGCTCGGCTGCGACCGCGTGACCGTGGTCCAGGCGGATGCACTGGACTACTTGTCAGGAACGGCGCGCAGCTTCGACATCGTCTTCCTCGATCCCCCCTTCCGGAAAGGGTGGCTCGTCCCCTGCATGGAGCGGCTGGAGCGGGGGGGCTGGCTCTCTCCCCACGCCAGGATCTATTTCGAACACGAGAGCGAGTTGCAGGAACCGCCGCTGCCCCCCGGCTGGAGACCGGCACGTGGCAAACGGGCGGGACAGGTGAGCTATAATCTCGCGGTACGCACCCAGGAGCCGGCTTGAGAACATGACCATCGCCATCTATCCGGGCACCTTCGACCCCATCACCAACGGGCACACCGACCTGGTCCATCGCGCCCGGCGCATCTTCGACCGGGTCATCGTGGCCGTCGCCGCCAACCCGGGGAAAGGACCGGTATTCACCCTCGAGGAGCGGGTCGGGCTGGCGCGCGAGGCACTGGCGGATCTGGAAAACGTCGAGGTGTGCGCCTTCGATACCCTGCTGGTGGATTTCGCGCGGAGCCGGAAGGCACGGGTCATCCTGCGCGGATTACGTGCGGTATCCGACTTCGAGCACGAGATCCAGCTGGCGAGCATCAACCGCCGTCTCGCGCCGGAGGTGGAGACCCTGTTCCTGACCCCGGCGGAACAGTACACCTACATCTCCTCCGGCCTGGTTCGCGAGATCGCATCGCTGGGGGGAGATGTCTCAGGCTTTGTTCACCCCAAGGTGGAATATGCACTGCGTAACAAAATGCAGTATACTTGATCAGCTTAAGTTCGCTTGATTTCAGGAGATGCCCATGGCGCTGATGATTACCGACGAATGCATCAATTGCGATGTCTGCGAGCCCGAATGCCCCAATGAGGCGATCTACCAGGGCGATGAGATCTACGAGATCGATCCCAACAAGTGCACGGAGTGCGTGGGACACTACGATACCCCCCAGTGCGTGGATGTCTGTCCGGTGGATTGCATCGTTCCCGATCCCGACCATCAGGAAACCCAGGAAGAGCTGCTCGCCAAGTACGAGAAACTGACCGGGGGTGGCTGACAGGCTGCGCCATGGTGGCGACGACCAAACGACGAAGAAAAGGCTCCTTGCGGAGCCTTTTCTTTTTGCTCCTTCCGCTGGAACCGGTGGATATCTTGCACGCGGATTGCGGGACTTCCCGCCGAATCATCGGCGATTGTCCGTCCGAATCGCTGTAACGCAAACCATCCGTGACGGATGAGGTGCTTTTCGCCTGCCTGGCCGGCAGGCAGCTACACGCTCTCCCTCACCACCATGCGAAGCTAGCGGTCCTGTTCCCCTTTTCGACAGTCGGGACAGACCCCGTAGATGTAGAGACAGTGATCGGTGATCTTGTAGCCAAACCGGTCGGCGATACTGTGCTGCCTCTCTTCGATCATCTCATCGACGAACTCATCCACCCGACCACATTTGACGCAGAGCAGGTGATCATGATGCTCTCCCTCGCTCAGCTCGAATACCGCCTGCCCACCCTCGAACTTGTGGCGGTCCACCAATCCTGCTGCCTCGAACTGGGTCAATACCCGATATACCGTGGCCAGGCCGATGTCCTCTCCGGCATCCAGCAACGCCTTGTAGACATCTTCGGCACTCATGTGGCGCTGGGGGGATTTGTCCAGGATCTCCAGGATCTTGAGACGGGGGAGCGTGACCTTCAGTCCCGCATCCTTCAGGTTTTGACTTTTCACGCCGGCCTCTCAGCGGTAATATGCGGGGATCCATTATATAGCGTGACCGCCAAATGCGAAAGATTATTATTCTACTGCCGCTGCTGTCGTGGATGGTGATGACGGGCTGCAGTATCCACCGGGTGGACATCCAGCAGGGCAACCTGATCACCCGGGAGATGGTGGACCAGCTCAAGCCGGGGATGGACAAGCGTCAGGTGCAGCTGATCCTCGGCACCCCTTTGTTGCGCGATCCGTTCCACCACGACCGCTGGGACTATTACTACAGTCTGAAACGCAAGAACACCCCGTTCGAACGTTACGCCTTCACCGTCTACTTCAAGGAGGAGCGTCTGACCCACACCAGTGGAACGGTACATCCCGATGGACATTGAATCCATGGCTCCCGACAGATAGTGCCCGAGGACAAGCCCCCTTCCGAGAACCGATTCGTAAAAGGTGTCGGGCGGTTCATCGTCTCCCTCACCTGGGCGATCCTGCTTGCCGTCATCCTGTTCGTGGTATATCTGGTCAGTAGGCCGTAGCTCCGCCGGCTTTTTCGGCACTTGCACCAGCGGGTTTTACGACCAGGAACGTACCAACGGCAAAAATTGGTCCGAAATGGGGGAGAAACGCTATAATGAATGGATCTAACCTGCGTTGCACCGACAGGTGCGTCTTGTCGATACCCGCCGGACCGGAAAAGGGGCACACCGTGGCGTCAGGTAAACGGATTTCAGTGGATAACAACGGGCCTGATTGATGCAGAGACAAAACAGCTATTCGTACGACGAGCTCATCGCATGCGCAAAGGGAGAGCTCTTTGGTCCCGGCAACGCCCAGCTTCCCCTGCCCCCCATGTTGATGTTCGATCGTATCACGCTCATCACCGACGAAGGCGGCGCGTATGGCAAGGGGGAGATCCGGGCCGAGCTGGACATCAAGCCGGATCTCTGGTTCTTCGACTGCCACTTCGAAGGCGATCCAGTGATGCCCGGCTGCCTGGGACTGGACGCCATGTGGCAGCTCGTCGGCTTCTTCCTGGGCTGGAGCGGGGGACCCGGTCACGGCCGCGCGCTCGGTGCCGGAGAGGTCAAATTCAGCGGACAGGTGCTACCCCACCACAATCGGGTGACCTATCACCTGGATCTGAAGCGGGTCATCAAACGCAAGCTCTACATGGGTATCGCAGACGCTACCATGCAGGTGGACGGAAGAGAGATCTATACAGCCCGTGACCTGCGCGTTGGGCTGTTTACGTCAACTGATGGCTTTTGAGGACGAACTATGCGGCGCGTGGTAATCACCGGATACGGCATCGTATCCAGCATCGGCAACAACAAACAGGAGGTACTGGACTCGCTGCGGGAAGGACGCTCCGGGATCGAGTATAGCGAGGAGTACGCCGAACTGGGCTTCCGCTCCCACGTCCACGGCCCGGTACGCGTGAACTACCGGGATTTGATCGACCGCCGGTTGTTACGTTTCATGGGAGACGCCGCAGCCTTCAACTATCTGGCCATGCAGGAGGCCATCGCCCACGCCGGGCTGGAGGAAAAGGAGATCTCCAACCCGCGTACCGGAATCGTCGTCGGTTCCGGCGGCGCCTCGAACGTCACCGTGGTAGAGGCTGCAGACATCCTCCGCACCAAGGGTGCCAAACGGGTCGGCCCCTACCGGGTGCCCAAGGCGATGGGCAGCACCACCTCGGCCAATCTGGCCACCGCCTTCCGGATCAAGGGGATCAACTACAGCATCAGCTCCGCCTGCTCCACCAGCGCCCACTGCATCGGCAACGGCGTGGAGCAGATTCAGTGGGGCAAACAGGACATCGTCTTCGCCGGTGGCGGAGAGGAGCTGCACTGGTCCATGTCGGTACTGTTCGACGCCATGGGAGCACTCTCCTCCCGCTACAACGACACCCCGGCCACCGCCTCACGGGCCTTCGATGCCAACCGGGACGGATTCGTGATCTCCGGCGGCGGAGGACTGGTGGTGCTGGAGGAGCTGGAACATGCCAAGGCCCGGGGAGCGAAGATCCTGGCAGAGGTGGTGGGTTACGGCGCCACCTCCGACGGCGCCGACATGGTGGCACCATCCGGCGAGGGAGCGGTACGCTGCATGCGGATAGCGCTTGGTACCGTGGATGGACCCGTGGACTACATCAACGCCCACGGCACCAGCACGCCTGCGGGTGACATCACCGAGCTGAAGGCGATCCGCGAGGTGTTCGGGGACGACCTGCCCGCCATCTCCTCCACCAAGTCACTCACCGGACACGCCTTGGGCGCTGCGGGGGTCAACGAGGTCATCTATTCGCTGTTGATGATGGAGAATGACTTCCTGGCGGCATCCGCCCACATCGAGCAACTGGATCCGGAGGCGGAGGGATATCCCATCGTGAGGGAACGCCGGGACGGTGTCACCATCGAGCGGTTCATGTCCAACAGCTTCGGGTTCGGCGGCACCAACGCCTGCCTGGTCTGCCAACGCTGGTCGGGTTGAGCATCCCCTCTCCGGGAAAGAGCAACGTGTGTGCCGGGGCATGGACCTGCATCGACTCTACCCCCTGCTGAAGATCCTTGCCGACGGCCGCTTTCACTCTGGAGAGACGCTGGGGAGAGAACTGGGCATCAGCCGCACGGCCGTCTGGAAGCGGCTGCGCATGATCGAGAGGGTGGGACTGGAGGTCCAGGCGGTCAGTGGCAAGGGCTACCGGCTCCGCCAGCCGCTGGAGCTGCTGCAGCGGGATCATGTTCTCTCCGCTCTGGACCCTGCCAGCAGAGCCTTGCTGGCCCGGCTGGAGATCCTGCCGCAGCTGGACTCCACCAACCGTTACCTGATGGACCGCGCGGAGCACGGGATCGCCTGCTTCGCCGAGTTCCAGAGCGCCGGTCGCGGACGACGGGGACGCAAGTGGCACTCCCCGTTCGCCGCCAACCTCTATCTCTCCGTGAGCTGGCATTTCGACACCCCGGCCGCAGCCCTTTCCGGCCTCAGCCTCGCGGCCGGAGTGTGGATTGCCGACGCCCTGCAGGCAGCCGGCGTCGAGGGAACTCAACTGAAATGGCCGAACGACGTACTCCATGGGGGAAACAAGCTGGCCGGTATCCTGACCGAGCTGAAGGGGGAGGCGGAAGGTCCCTGCCTGGCGGTGGTCGGTATCGGGCTCAACCTGGAGATGCCGCTCCAGGAGGCCGGCGGGATCGATCAGCCGTGGACCGACCTCTGCACCGTGACCGGCACCCGGCCTCCCCGCAACCGGATCGCCGGCCTGCTGCTGCGGCATGTCCTCCAGGGTCTGGCCGAATATCAGCGCACCGGTCTGGCCGCCACCCGGCAGCGCTGGCACCGTCTGGATTACACTGCGGGAAAGCCGGTCCGCCTGCTTCTCCCCTCGGGGACCGTGAGCGGAACCGCACAGGGCATCGATGAACAGGGCGCGTTGTTGCTGCGAAGCGGGGAAAACGTGCACGCCATCCACAGTGGTCAGGTAAGCCTGCGACGCAACTCATGAGCCTGTTACTGGTCGATCTCGGCAACAGTCGTGTCAAGTGGATGTGGAGCACCGACGGCGGCGCGACGACGGCACGGGCCGCATCCCGCCGGGATCATCCGTTGTCCGAACTCTGGGAACGGTGCTGGGAGGAGCTGCCCACGCCCCGGGGGGTGGTGGTGGCCAGCGTGGCCGGCGAGGCGATCGACGCCTCCCTCTCCCGCTGGTGCATGGCCAGATGGGGGCTCGCACCCCGTTTCCTCTCCAGCACCGTTGCCGCCCACGGGGTCTCCAATGCCTACCGGGATCCGGCGAAACTGGGCGTGGATCGCTGGGCGGCGCTGGTTGCCGCGCATACCGCTTGGCCCGGCACAACCCTCTGTATCGCCGATTGCGGAACCGCCGTCACCTTCGATGCCTTGGAGGGCAACGGGCAACATCTGGGTGGTCTGATCCTGCCCGGCCTGACGCTGATGCAACGCGCGTTGTCGAGCGCCACCGCCGGCATCGAGAGCGAGGGTTCCTCCTCGCCCGAAAGGGGATGGCTGGGCCGGGACACCGAAAGCGGAATCGGCCTGGGTGCCATCCGGGCGATCACCGCTGCCCTGGAGCAGAGTGCCACGGAGCTGGGTAACGAAACGCAAACGGAAGTGACATGCCTCCTGACCGGTGGCGATGCCCCCCGCCTGCTTCCTCATCTGGGCGATAGATGGCAGCACCACCCGACACTGGTGCTGGAGGGGACGAGGATCCTGGCCGAAGAAGAAACGAAACCGGCGGCGTTCGAAAGATCATGAGGTGGCTATTCCTGCTGCTGCTGGCAGCCAATCTGCTCTTCTTCTCCTGGAACTGGTTCCGGGACGACGACCAGCCGACCCGGAACCACCCCACTGCCGGTAGCGCGCAGGGAGAAAAGGGGCTGATACTGCTGAGTGAGCTGAAGCCTGCGGAAAAAAGCTCTCTCGGGGAGAGCGATCGCTCCGCATCACAACCGGAAATGGCTTCACCGGAACCTGCCACCGGGGAACCAACGGCACCGAGTGCCGTGAAACCATCCACACACCGACCGGCAACCGCTACCACACCTGCCCGGGCCAAAACGGCCACCCTGGACGAACGGATCTGTTATGTGCTGGGCCCCTTTGGCTCCAGCAACGTCGTCCAAGAGGTGCTCAAACGGATCATCAATTCACCGGCCATCGTCGAGCGACGCTGGAGCAGCCCACAGCAACGGCCGGGCTATTGGGTCCACATCCCTCCGGCCGGCAGCAGCAACGAGGCCCGCAGCATCGTGCAGATCCTGAACCAGGAGGGGATCTCCGATGTCCAGCTGATCACCTCCGGCGAGATGAGGAACGCCATCTCTCTGGGGATCTTTTCCACCATGCAGAACGCCCGCAAGCGTCAGCAAGAGGTGACACAACAGGGCTTCGAGGTGGTCATCGACGAGGTAAAGATCAGAAAACGTCTCTACTGGCTGGCGTTACGCGGCAGCGGGGGGAGGGCCTTGTCCAGGGAACTGCTCGACAGGGTAACCGCGGATGCGGACGAAGCTGAGATCGAGCAGCGCCCGTGCAGCGAACTCCCCCGCCGGTCTCCATGACACCGGTCACCTTCTTCCGGCAAACCGACCCTTCCCGCCTGGCCACGTGGGCGCTGGTCACCGGCATATCCCTGCTGCACCTTCTGGTGGCGCCCCGTGTGGGCCTCAGCGTGGACGAGGCCCACTACGCCCTCTACGGACTCCATCTGGACTGGAGCTATTTCGACCATCCACCGATGGTGGGCTGGCTGCAGGCCCTGGTACTGCCCTTCTCCCAGAGCGAGCTGGCGCTGCGCGCGATCCCCATCCTGCTCACCGCAGCCGCCAGTCTGGTGCTGTACGAGCTGAGCCGGGAGCTGTTCCCGGAGGAGTCACCGTGGACCGGGTTCATCGCCGTGGCGCTGCTCCAGGGGGGCATCATTGTCCAGCTGGTGGGGCTGGCCATGGTTCCGGATGGTCCGCTGCTGCTGTTCGGCCTGCTGGCGGTACGCCGGCTGCGCCAGGCGCTGATGCGCGACCGCCTGCAAGACTGGTTGTGGAGCGGTCTCTTTCTGGGGCTCGCAGGCCTCTCCAAGTACACCGCCGTCACCCTGGCAGCGGGGGCGCTGCCGGCGCTGTTTGCCGCGGGCCGATGGCGGCTGCTGCTCTCTGCCGGCCCTTGGGCGGCGGTCGCTGTCGGTCTGCTGCTGATCCTGCCGGTGATCGGCTGGAATTACGCCCACGACTGGATCTCCTTCGGCTACCAGATCGAGCATGGTACACGGGGGGAACAGTGGAGTATCCAGCGATTCCTGCTCGGACAGACGGGACAGCTGCTCGCCTACGCCCCGGCCCTCTACCTGTTCGGTTGGCTGGCGCTCGTCGGAGGGCTTCGGGAATGGCGCCACCCTGGGGTGAGGGACACCCTCTGTTTCGCCCTCCCCGTCCTGCTGTTGTTCGGCTGGAACAGCGGCTTCTACACCACCCTGCCCCACTGGACCGTGCTCGGCTGGGCCATCACCTCGCCACTGGCCGCCCGCTGGCTGCTCCGGCAGTGGCACCGCCGCTGGGTCCGCATCACCGCCTGGGGATCTGCAGGATTCTCCGCCCTGCTGGCGGGGATCGTCTTCAGCCAACTGCTCCATCCCTGGATACCCTTCGAGGAGAACAACCATCCGCTGCGCGATCTCTATGGCTGGAAGCAGGCAGCCCTGCGGGCAGAGGCGCTGCGTCAACGGTTGCCGTCCACACCGGAGAATCCGCCCCGGATCTTCGTGGAGAACTGGACCTTCGCCAGCCGCATCGCCTGGTATGCCCGTCCCACCGCCGTGCAGGTACTGGACGGACGTCACGACCAGTTCGATCTCTGGTTCGGCTCACCGCAGCAGGGAGCCCGGGGGATCCTCGTCACCCCTTCATATTATCGGGGCCACAAGGGAACCCGGCTGTTCGAGCAGTGCACCGAGCTGTCCCCGCTGCCCATCCCGGTGAACGGCAAACCGGCCGTCACCTTTCGCTACTTCGCCTGCGAGGGTTTCCGCACCGATGAATCACTCCACTGAAGGACTCTCCTGGCGCTCCCCCTGGTGGTGGGGCGTCCCCACCCTCTCCCTGATCGGTCTGGTCACGGTCTGGTCGGCCGGAGTGAACCAGCCCCTGTTCCTCTGGTTCAACGGGCTGAGCCGATACACGGGCGAAGCGCTGTGGGCCCATCTGACCCTGTTCGGCGACGGGGTGGTCGGGCTGGTGCTGGTGCTCCCCTTCGTTGGACGCCGTCCCGACATCGTCCGCGCGATGATGGTGGCCGCCCTGCTGGCCGCGCTCTGGGCGGTGGGACTGAAGGCGCTGGTGGGGGCTCCCCGCCCTGCCGCAGTCCTCCCCCCGGAGACGATAAACATCATCGGCCCGGTGCTGAAGAAATTTGCCTTTCCCTCGGGTCACACCACCACCATCTTCACACTGGCGGGGGTGCTCTGCCTCCACATCTCTTCCAACAGACTGCGATTGCTGTTGCTTCTCTTCGCCGTGGCGGTAGGCTGCTCCCGGATGGTGGTGGGTGCCCACTGGCCGGCAGACGTCCTTGCCGGGGCTTTCGGCGGATGGTTGGCGGCAGCGGCGGGCACCATCCTGGCCCGGCGCTGGACGATGGGGCTGCGAGCGACGGCTCAGCGAATCTTCGCTCTCCTGTTGGGCCTGCTGACCGCCTGGTTGTTGCTGTTCCACCACACCGGCGATCCGGATACGCTGATCTTTCAACGGCTGATCGCGGTGGGAGCCCTGCTGCTGGCGTTGCCGGGAGTACGTCGCCTGTTCTGGGGTCGCTGATACCGTAGAGACAGGCAAAATGGTATGATCACAACATTGACAACGATTCGTGTTCCGCCATCTTCCCCCGCTTGGATGAAAAATCTGGTCAAGCTAGCCGTCACCTTGGTGATCTTTTTTCTCATTTCCCGCAACATCGACCTTCGCAGAGTAGCGACAACCATCGGTGACGCACAGCTGGCGTTCGTGTTCGCGGGGTTCACCGCCCAGCTGCTGAGCACGCTGGTGGCCTCCTATCGCTGGAACATCATCATGAAGGAGTTGCGCTTCAGGCAGCGCTTCCTCTTCTATCTGAAGAGCTATTTCAAGGGGGCCTTCTTCAACCAGGCGCTGCCCACCAGCATCGGCGGCGACGCCCTGCGGGTGCTGGACATCATCCGCCTCGGCTTCCGCAAGCGGGATGCTTTCGCCGGCGTGTTCATCGATCGGCTGGTGGGGTTGAGCGGCCTGCTGATGCTGAACCTGCTGGCCAACCTGTTGCGGCCCGGGCTGCTGCCGGACGAGATCTTCTGGACCATCAACGCCCTCTCCCTCGGCGGCATCGGCGCCATCCTCACCTTGATGGCGCTGCAGCGCTTCCGGCTCAACCGTTTCCTCCCTGCCCGCCCCACGCTGTTACGCATGCTCTATGCGCTCTCGCGACGCACCAACCGGGTCTACCGCGGCAGGAAGGGGGCCATCCAGATCGCCATGACCCTGCTCACCCACCTGTTCTCGGTGATGGCCTTCTATTGGCTGGCCCGCTCGGTGGGCATGGACTACAGCCTGACCATCTTCCTGGTCATCGTGCCACCGGTGATCCTGCTGACCCTGATCCCGATCACCTTCGCCGGCTGGGGTGTACGGGAGGGTGCGATGGTGGGGCTGTTCAGTCTGATTGGCGCAGACAAGACCGCTGTGCTCTCCATGTCAATCCTCTATGGCGTGGCGTTGATCGTCACCAGCCTTCCGGGGCTCTACTTCTATCTGGCCGGGAAATACCAGTTGTGAGGAACGAGCATGAAAGTTGATACCATGCGCCGTATCGATCATCTGGCGGGGGTTCCCCTCTGCTGGCTGGCGAGCGGGCTGCTGCGGCTCGTTGGGGGAGGCGGCAAACCGGGGCCCGGGATCCGGCCGAGCAAGGTGCTGTTCATCGAGCTGTCCGAGATGGGCAGCACCATCCTCGCCGATCCGGCGATGCAGAAGCTGAAGCGGGAACGGAACGTGGAACTGTTCTTCGCCATCTTCGCCAAGAACGCCCCCAGCCTGCACCTGCTGGACACGGTCCCGCGCGAAAACATCTTCACCATCCGCGAGGACAGCCTCTGGCACCTGTTGCTGGATACCTTCGCCTTCCTGCGCTGGACCCGCCGGACGGGTATCGACAGCGTCATCGATCTGGAGCTCTTTTCCCGCTACACCGCGCTGCTCACCGGTCTCTCCGGCGCCGTCAACCGGGTGGGCTTCCACGCCTTCCACAACGAGGGACTCTATCGGGGCGAGATGCTGACCCACCGCGTGGCCTACAACCCCCACCAGCACATCGCCAAGAACTTCATCGCCCTGGTCAATGCCCTGCTGTCCGACCGCGAGGAACTCCCCTACTCCAAGACCCGCATCGGCGACGAAGAGATCGTCCTGCGCAAGGTCACCATCGATCCGGCACGGCAGGAGGCGATGCGGGAGAAGATCCGGTCGATCCACCCCGCATGGCGGCCGGAGAACCAACGGCTGGTGCTGGTCAACCCCAACGCCAGCGAACTGCTTCCGCAACGGCGCTGGATGCCGGAGCGCTATGTCGCCCTGATGCGCCTGATTCTGGAGCGCTTTCCGGATGTCGTGATCCTCATCACCGGGGCGCCATCGGAGCGGGAGGAGGCGGAGGCGTTGCGCACGCAGGTGGGAAACGACGAGCGCTGCATCAACTTCGCCGGCCAACTGCAACTGGGAGAGCTGCCGGTGCTCTACAGCATCGCTACCCTGATGGTCACCAACGACTCCGGACCGGGCCACTTCTCGGCCATCACCGAGCTGCCCACCTTCGTGCTGTTCGGCCCGGAGACACCGGCCCTGTATGGCTCACTGGGCAACTCCACCCCAATCTACGCCGGGCTGGCCTGCTCCCCCTGCGTCAGCGCCGCCAACCACCGCAAGACCCCCTGCAATGACAACGTCTGCCTGCAGGTCATTGAGCCGCAGCAGGTGTTCGACACCCTGCGCCCCGTACTGGAAAACAGGCTACAATAGCCTTTCCGACACTCGTGAGCGAAATCGCAATGCCTCTGGACATCGACGCCATCCTGACCGCCCACGACCGGGCCATCGCCAGCATCCGGCGGCTGGCTCCGCAGATCCATGAAGCGGCGGAACGGATGCTGCGGGTACTGGGCCACGGCGGACAGATCTACATCTGTGGTAACGGGGGATCCGCGGCCGACGCCCAGCATTTCGCCGCCGAGTTGGCAGGCCGTTTCGAGCGTGAACGGCGCGGCCTGCCGGCCATCGCCCTGACCACCGACACCTCGGCCCTCACCTCCATCGGCAACGACTATGGCTTCGAGCACATCTTTCGTCGCCAGCTGGAGGCGCTGGCCACACCCGGCGAGCTGCTGGTGGCCATCAGCACCTCCGGCAACTCCGCCAACATCGTCGAGACGGTGAGATTCGCCCGCGAGCACAACATCCAGACCGTCGGCCTGCTGGGGCGGGACGGGGGCAAACTGGCCACCATGGTGGACGTGCCACTCACCATCCCGCTGGACAATACCGCCCGCGTCCAGGAGGCCCACATCGTGATTCTGCACATGCTCTGCGAGGCGGTGGAATCGGGTCATGAAGCTGGCGGTTCCTGATTTCGGTAACGCCCGCGTCCTGGTGGCAGGCGATGTGATGCTGGACCGCTACTGGCGCGGTGGCACCTCACGCATCTCCCCCGAGGCCCCCGTCCCGGTGGTGCGGGTCAAGGAGGTGGAAGAACGGCCCGGCGGCGCGGCCAACGTGGCGCTCAACATCGCTGCACTGGGAGCCACCGCCCGTCTGGTGGGACTCACCGGAGACGACGAAGCGGCCGACTCCCTGGAGCAACGGCTCGAAGGCGCCGGGGTCCACTGCCACTTCTGCCGCCTGTCCGGCTTCCCAACCGTCACCAAGCTGCGCGTCATCAGCCGCCAGCAGCAGCTCATCCGCCTGGATTTCGAAGAGGACTTCACCCGCACCGATCAGGGTTGCGACCAGATGCAGCAGCGTTTCCGAGACCTGCTGGAAGGAGCGGACGTGGTCCTGCTCTCCGACTATGCCAAGGGTGCGCTGCAGCCGGCTGCCCCTTTCATCGAGGCGGCGCGGACAGCCGGCAAGCGCATCCTGGTAGATCCCAAGAGCCGCGACTTCACCATCTACCGCGGCGCCAGCCTGATCACCCCTAACATGGCGGAGTTCGAGGCGGTGGTGGGCCCCTGCCGCCACGAGGAGGAGCTGGCCGAGAAAGGACTCACCCTGATCCGGGAACTGGAGCTGGAGGCGTTGCTGGTGACCCGCGGGGAACACGGCATGACATTGTTGCGCCCCGACCGCCCCGAGTACCACCTGCCCACCCGGGCAAGGGAGGTGTTCGACGTCACCGGTGCCGGCGATACGGTGATCTCGGTACTGGCCACCGCGCTCGCCGCGGGCCAGCCCCTGGAAAGAGCCACCGCGCTGGCCAACCTGGCCGCCGGCATCGTGGTGGGCAAGCTGGGCACCGCCGCCATCAGCGTGCCCGAGCTGCGTCAGGCGCTGCGCGACGACCCGGACAGCGGCGGCGTGATGAGCGAGGAACAGTTGATGCTGGCGGTGGAGGACGCCCGCAGTCAGGGGGAGCGAATCGTGATGACCAACGGCTGCTTCGACATCCTCCACGCCGGCCACGTGGCCTACCTGGAGCAGGCGCGCAAACTGGGAGATCGGCTCATCGTGGCGGTCAACGACGATGCCTCGGTGGCGGCACTGAAGGGACCGGGCCGGCCCATCAATCCACTGGAGCGGCGCATGGCGGTGCTGGCCGGGTTGCAGAGCGTGGACTGGGTGGTACCCTTCTCCGAGCCAACGCCGGAGAGGCTGATCTGCCATGTACGGCCCGACTATCTGGTCAAGGGGGGTGACTACCGGCCCGAGGAGATCGCCGGCCACGACTGCGTCACCGCCGCCGGCGGTGAGGTGCGGGTACTGGATTTCGAAGAGGGAATGTCCACCAGCAACATCATCTCCACCATCAGGAGCAGAGAATGATCATCGTCACGGGAGGTGCCGGCTTCATCGGCAGCAATCTGGTCAAGGCACTCAACGAGAGAGGGTGCGACGACATCCTGGTCGTGGACGACCTGACCGACGGCGCCAAGTTCGTCAATCTGGCGGATTGCGCCATTGCGGACTACGAGGACAAGGATGCCTTCCTCAAGGCGGTCGAGGCCGGTAAGGGCCCCGATGGGACGGTGGAGGCGATCTTCCATCAGGGGGCCTGTTCCACCACCACCGAGTGGAACGGCCGCTTCATGATGGAAAACAACTACCGCTACTCGAAGACTCTCCTGCACTACTGCCTGGAGCGGAGAATCCCTTTCCTCTACGCCTCGTCGGCCGCAGTATACGGCCAGGGGCCGGGATTCCGGGAAGAGCCCCGCTACGAGAAGCCGTTGAACGTCTACGGCTACTCCAAGCTCCTGTTCGATCAATATGTGCGGCGACTACTGCCGCGGGCGGAGAGCCAGGTGGTGGGATTCCGCTACTTCAACGTCTATGGCCCGCGCGAACAGCACAAGGGAAGCATGGCCAGCGTCGCCTTCCATCACAACAACCAGATCCTGAATGGCGGCCGGGTGAGGCTGTTCGAAGGGTGTGACGGCTATGGCGATGGCGAACAGCGGCGGGACTTCATCTACGTGGGAGATGTGGCCGAAGCCAACCTCTGGTTTCTGGACCACCCGGACCGCTCCGGCATCTTCAATCTGGGCACCGGCAGAAGCCAGACCTTCAACGAGATCGCCCATGCCGTCATCGACTTCCACGGGGGCGGGGAGATCGAATACATCCCTTTCCCCGACCACCTCCAGGGTCGCTACCAGAGCTTCACCGAGGCCGACCTCTCCGCCCTGCGCGCGGCCGGCTACGACAGGCCGTTCCGCAGCGTCCAGGAAGGGGTACGGGCCTACCTGGAATGGCTCAACCGGGAGTGATACCGGCCCGCTCCAGGAAGTGGCGCAGCTGGATGATCTCGTTCTTGTCCTGTACCGTATGGCCGTGATGCGGCAGGGAAAAGACCTCCTCCACCCCGTTCAGACTCACCTTCACCCGCCCCCTGCGGCCTTCGCTCATCTCTGCACCCAGATGGGCCAGCAGCGACCGGATCCGCTTCCAGTCGATATTGGTATCGATGGGATGGGAAAAAATCTTCTGCAGCGTCATACGATGTTTATGGTTCATGAAACGGTCCTTCCGTCTCCCGTTGCAGAGGATGAACCTCTACATTAGAATGGCTTTTCGAACGAAGCTGGCGTAGCTCAGTTGGTAGAGCAGCTGACTTGTAATCAGCCGGTCGGGGGTTCGACTCCTCTCGCCAGCTCCAATCTTCTTTCTCCATAATCCCCTCGATACAAGCCAAAGGCCGCACTGGACTCGATTCAACCAGGAGGGCCTAGTAGTGCAACAACTTACCGTAACCATTTGTTCCACCAAGGGCGGTGTCGGCAAGACCACCTTCGCCGCCAACCTGGGAGGAATGCTGGCCGATCTCGGCCAGCGGGTCCTGCTCATCGACGCGGACATCCAACCTACGCTGTCCAGCTACTACCCCATCGAGGAGACGGCGGAGCAAGGGCTGACCCAGCTGATCACCACCGGTGAAGCTGCTGATTGTATCAGCAAAACCGCTATCGGGTGTGACCTGATCCTCTCCGACGACCCGGAAGGGCAGCTGCAGAACTGGATCCTGCATACCCCCGACGGCCGGGTGCGCCTGAAGCATGCCCTGTCCAGACTGCGCGGGTACGATGTGGTCATCATCGACACCCAAGGTGCCGTCGGGCCGCTACAGGACGCCGCCGTACTGGCCGCCGACTTCCTGGTCTCCCCCATTCCGCCGGAAATACTCTCCGCGCGGGAGTTCGCACGCGGCACCCTCTCCATGCTGGAGCGGCTGCGGCCCATGCAATACATGGGAGCCCCGGTCGGCCCCCTTTTCGGCATCATCTACCGCGCCAACCTGCGCACCGTCGATGCGCGCAAGATCGCCACCAAGCTCCGGGAGATGTCCTACGGCCCGAGCCGTGGCTCCATCCGTATCCTGGATACCATCGTGCCTTCGACCGTCGCTTACCGGGAGGCCGCCAGCGCAAGGGTGCCGGTCCACATCTGGGAAAAGCAGCGCAATGGCGCGACTCCCAGCGCCAGGGAAACGATGTCGAACCTGGTGGCGGAGCTGTTTCCAAATCTCGCGGATCTACCGCTCTCTTCTGAACAAACGGATCAAGAGAACGCCAGGGAGGGGCAGTCATGAGTACCAAGAAAAGACCAACGGACGACCAGCTGGAGGCGATGCTCACCGAGCCCCACTTCGGAGCATCGCGGGAGCTCCAGCCCGCTGATCCCATCGTCCCCACGCCGATGGTACTGCCAATCGACGAGGTGGATCCCTACGACAGAAACCCGCGCATCGAGCGCAACCGCGCCTACGATGTGATCAAGGAAAACATCCGCAAGCGGGGTTTCAAGGGCGCCCTGTCCATCACCCGGCGCCCCGGGGCGGAGCGCTACATGGCCGCCGAGGGCGGTAACACCACGCTGGTCGCCATCAAGGAGCTGTACGAGGAGACCGGGGACCAACGGTTCGCCACCATCCAGTGCATCTTCGAGCCCTGGGTGAGCGAAACCACGGTGTTGATCGCCCACCTGATCGAAAACGACGCGCGGGACGATCTGATCTTCATCGACAAGGCCCGGGCCGTCCGCAATCTCAAGCACGAACTCGAGGCGGAGACGGGGACCGAGCTGTCTCAAAGAAAGCTGGTCGAGGTGCTCAGGGAGCGCGGCTACCCGGTCAGCCGGAGATTGCTCTACAGCATGGACTACGCGGTGGACACCCTGCTCTCCGCCATCCCCGTAGCGCTGCGCAGCGGCATGGGGAGACCGCAGGTCAATGCCATCCAGAAGCTGGAAAGCGCGGCGCGGGACATCTGGGACAGCTACCAGGCCGGTGACGAGGAGCTGTTCAAGGCGGTGTTCGCCGAGGCGCTGGCCCGCTGCGACGGTCCGGACTGGAGTTTCGACACGGCCCGCAGCGAGGTGGAGGCGGCGCTGGCCGAGCACTGCGGCAGCGAGGTGCGGCACATCGGCATCGAGATGGGCAGCCGCCTGTCGGCCGCCACGCGCCCGCGGGCGGCGGAACAGCCCGACCACGACGGCCGCCGGTCGGAGGGCGGCCCGGAGGGAGACGGGGAACCGGCCGGCGGCGGGCGGTCTGCCGCCAATGAAACAGAGGTCCGGTCATCACGCCCCGAATCCGCCGGCTCCGCGGGCGGTGAGGCCCCCGGGGGCCCGCCGCAGGGGGGACAGGAGGAAAAGGAGCCCACAGCGCTTGCCGCAAGAAGCCCCGCCGGACCCGTTTCGATACCGCCGGAGGGGCGGGAAACCCGGCCGGCCGGCGGGGGAATCGACCCTGCGGAAGCGACGGCACCGGGGGTCGACCCGACGGCGGACATGCCGACGGAGATCCGGGCGCTGCGACGCAGATCCTACGAGCTGGCCAAGCAGCTGGCGGAGCGTAACGACCTGTTCAACATCGTCCTGTACGTGCCGGTAGGGTTTGGGTACCTGATCGCCGACGTACCCCCGCTGAGCAAGGAGGACCCACCGGAGCAGTTCTGGTACAAGACCTTGCTCTGGTGGCATCTGGCGGCCTGCATCGAGATGGAGACCACGCCCGTCGAGATCGTGCGGAAATGCCTGATGGAGGACTCCGTCATGCGCCAGGTCATCGAGACGCAATCGCTGCATCCGCTGCAAGACAAGATAGTCACACCGCCCCCCTCCTATATCTCCTCCAGTCTGTGGAGCTTGGTAAACGAAGAGGACTGGCGGACGGTGCTCGACATGATGCAGACCTATCGCGCCATCAGAAAGCTGGTGGATGAGAAAGACCTGAATCTATGGGGGGTGGAAGGATGAGCAAGGAATCCGACCTGGTAACCGCGTTCGCGCTTTTTGCCGCCCGCTGCATCGCCGAGGGCGACCTGCGCAAGCTCAAGGAGCTGGGGATCGGGGAGCGGGAGGCGGAGGCGATCCGGGAGATCACCGTCGTCGATCTGCAGCGGCTGTCCCGCAAGCTCAAGGGGCATTTCCTCAAGGGGGTGAACCTCGTCGACAACGACTCGTTCTGGCTGCTGCTACAGGACCTCAAGCGGGAACGGGAGCAGGAGGCCCTGGAAAACAGGCTGATCCGGGCGGATGCCCCCATGGATATGATGCACACCCTGTTTCAGATGGACGCCCACGAGTACGCCGCCCGGCGACGGATGGCCGAGCTGCCCTCCGCCGTCGGACGCCCGGCCGAGCCGGACGAAGAGACCTCACACGCCGTCTGGAGGGCGTGGAAGAAGCGCCTGGCCGGAGCGCCGGACGTGGAGCTCGACCCCGAAATCTTCCTGGCCATTCACCAGGAAACCGGGGCTTCGCTGCGGACCATCTGGGGCTTGATCGCACGATGGAACAACGAAGCGGTTATGGAGTGACCGGGTGAACTATGCAGTCCGTACTGCCAAACGAGGCAGCATCGCCCGTCGTGTACGGCGACGGGGGGCGCTTCAACTTCCCGGCGTTGAAGCCAGCCGGGTCGGAATGAAACACCAGCAGCGTGGGTTTCATTCCCAAGGGGCCGTCAAGGTACGGAAAGTGGTTACGGTGTGCGACGGCGGACGGCACCGTTCCCCTACACCCGGTCACTCCACCTTATATTCCGAAGAGTGTAGCCAATGAATACAAGCACCATCGGTTACCTGCTCAAACTGCTCGACAGGGAGGGCGTGCCCCGCTCCCTCAGCATTCCCTTCTTGATCCGTGCGCAGGGTTTGAAGATTCAGGATGTAGTCGATCAGGCGGGATGTCATCGCTCCCTGTTCGGGATGGTGCTGCGCGGGGAGCGCCGCCCTCCTCCCGCTCTGCGCGATGCGCTCAAGGAATCACTGGGCATCGATTTGTGGGATGAGACGGAGGGCGGCGATCGATGACCACGTCGTTCACCCATCCCCGTGGCGCACCAAGCTCCGCATCCCGGCTCGAGCCGTTCCGGCTCATCACCGAGCCACGCATTCAGCTCCCGTTCATACGAAAGCACCCAAGGACAAACCGGCACGAAGACAACGGAGAAGCCGCCCGTGCCGTCAACCCGAGGACAAGACTATGGAAGACAACATCAGCCCCGACACCAGGGCGCTGACAGAACTCATCGATGCCAGCGTCCGGGACCTGCAGAACCGCAAGTCACCACCCAGGGAGTCACTGCTGTTTCTGGGAAACTGGCACGAATCGTTTCCCCGGCTGATTTTTGAAGATCCGATACTCGAGCCGGTGGATCGCAACGTGTGGGCGGCCATCAGGCTCAAATCTAGCAATAATCAAGCCACATCCTTTCCGAGCTACGAAGAGCTGCAGGCAAGCTGCAACATCAGCGGAAAAGCCACCATTGCCCGAGCCATCGCCATCCTGCGGGCCACTCGATGGATCACCCTCTGCAAGCGGGTCAGGAAGAACGGACGGAATGCGGGCAATATCTACGCCCTGCACGACGAACCCCTACCCCTCCCCGACACCCTGTTTCTGGACACGGAATATGTCCCCTTCCTGGAGAAAGCGGCGACCACCCACCATCATCCAAGGGCAAGGGAGGTGTGCCGGGCCGTCCTCGAGACCATCGAGACGGATGTGGGGATGAACAGGGATATCATGACCCCGGAATCCGGATTGAACCGCCGTGCCGAAGCCCTGAATACCCTGGGACGGATCTCCACGCCGGAGACGGAGGTGTTGTCGAAAGAAGATCTGGGGCAGCGTTTCTACAGCATCAACGTCAGGGGCATCATCAAACTGGCGAAAGCGGCCAACAGAGTCTCCAGAGTTCAAAAACTGAACCCGGCATTCCAGGGTTCAAAAACTGAACCCGGTGAAAAACCCCAGGGTTCAATAATTGAACCCTGGACTGAAAATCCGCAACACATTGAAAAACAAGAAGATCCATTTGAAGGTAATGTCAGGAAAGCCCGGGAAGAAGGGGTGAGTTCAATTATTGAACTACGTAGTAGTAGTAGTAGTAGTAATAAGAAACATACCACTACTACTACTGCCACATCGTTACGTTTTCCAGAGGAAATGTCGGAAAACAACCGCAGAATAGCCGTCATGTACCTGAAAAAGATTCCGG
>Ga0256832_1000086_pt1 | contig 55537 bp, 51 predicted proteins | sample 134614metaG_FD_190534 | JGI IMG/M metagenome (GOLD analysis project Ga0256832, IMG submission 190534) | Hydrothermal vent microbial communities from Lau Basin, Pacific Ocean - 134-614 | ecosystem: Environmental > Aquatic > Marine > Hydrothermal vents | place: Pacific Ocean: Lau Basin | collected...
GGATTCATCAATCATTAAATTATAAAACACCAGCAGAGGTGTACTTTAAATGAATAATGAACTTAGTATATTATTACACCTTAAATTATTTATAAATCTGTTCAATACATGGGGTACAGATAAGTTATTTGATGTTTATTTTTACCATTCCTTTTCATTATCCATAACCGTCCACTAATAGCGCGTGAATCCGTATATATTATCCATTCACCGTCCGGCGACCAATCACATCCATATCCTTGAGTTTCCGTTAGTTGTTTTTGGTTAGTTCCATCTGAATTCATTACCCAAATTTGCGGCGCTCCTCCGTTAGATTGAGAGGTATAGGCAATACTATTACCATCAGGTGAATATTTAGGATACTTATTTTCAGAAGCATAAATATTATTTTCATTCAAATGTGAGATTTTTATAGTATCAGAAGGGTGATCAGAATTAACTTTAAATAATTCACTGTGGTAGCCTATGAATAAAATCCATTTTGAATCTAAAAACCAAGATGGCATCCTTCCGCCTATAATTTTACTTTTATCTTTGCCATCAGCATTCATTTTCCAAATATTATAGCCACCATCTTTTGTATCTCTATTAGAATCATATGCAATCCATTTACCGTCGGGACTCCATGACGGGAAATAGTTCCTCCCTTCAGAAGTTAGCTGTATCAAGCTATCACCATTAGATTTGATTTTATATATTTGTGCTTTGTCGCTAAAAACCAGCCATTCACCGTCCGGTGACCATGAAGGACTATGTGCTCCGTTACTTATATATAATATCCGATTATTAGCGCCATTTGTATCAATAAGGTAAATTCCTGTTTTACTTGAGACTGAATCGCCATGTATATATGCTATTGTTTTTCCATCCGGCGACCATGCGGCTTCATAATCAGTTAATCTAAAATCAAAACACTCAAAACACGGGGGTTTAGTTTCATTTCCCAAAGGATTGTCTTCACATGAAATTAGAAATAATGATAAAGTAATTGCTGTAAAAATTAGGGATATTTTTTTTATCCGTATTTTCATTTCCCTTTCCATTTTTCCAAAATCTTAATTATATGTTGGTTTAGGATTAAACGTTAGTTGCTTTTTATTTCCTGTATCAATATCTATTATCCAAAGGACCCCATTGTCGTAAGACCATTTGTTATAATTATGTTGTGAATAAACTATTCTTTTCCCATCAGGAACCCAACTAAATATCCCACTAATACCACTAGAAGTGAGTATTTTGATAGCATTTTTAGACAAGTCAAAAAGCACAAGTTTCGGTAGTCCCCCTTTACCCTGTGAAGAGAATGCTATCTTTGTCCCATCAGGTGAATATTTAGGGTATCTATTATCATATGCATAAATATTATTTTCATTCAAATGTGTTATTTTTATAGTATCAGCAGGGTTATCAACATTAACTTTAAATAATTCACTATGGTAGCCTATGAATAAAATCCATTTTGGATCCAAAAACCAAGATGGCATTCTTCCGCCTATAATTTTACTTTTGGCTTTGCCATCAGCATTCATTTTCCAAATATTATAGCCACCATCTTTTGTATCTCTATTAGAATCATAAGCAATCCATTTACCGTCAGGGCTCCACGCAGGGAAAAAGTTTCTTCCTTCGAAAGTTAGTTGAATTATTTGTGTTGTATCAAATACCATTTTATTTTCATCAAAAGGCATTTTATAAATATTTGCATTTTTCACAAAGACTATCCATTTCCCGTCAGGTGACCAACCAGGTGTATCTAATGTATATGGTAATACTCTTCTCATATTTGCACCATCTATATTTATCAGCCAAAAACCAAGTGAGTCTGTATCAAATACTTGCTCGTAAAGTCCGTGTTTAATTGTATCTATTCTCAGCATTGGTATATGATTAAATCCAACGATTTTACCATTCGGATGTACTACAGGTGTATCATAAGGGGCGGTAAATAACAGCAAAGGATCAATTCCACCTCCTCCGTCAAGAGGGTTACCATCGTTACAACTTGTAATAATAAAAACCAATACTGTGAGAATAAAAAGTATGTATTTATCAGAAAACATTTTATAATTACTCAGTTTAATCATTTCATCTCCATTTCATTTTAAGTTTTATTAAGTTAATGATATTTATACTTTCAGTTAGCATAGTATATCCTTTTTATCTAAATAAGTAAGTTCCGGATTTAATACAAGAGAAAAGAATATAATCAAATCCTCGAAACATAGGTAGGTTAACTGACTGCTTTCGATGAAATTTTTGCAGATGTAAACTGAGAGATATAAAGATTGCTGTGAAAAACGGAAACTTCCAGAGAGAGAGAGAGAGAGAGTAAAAATCGTGCCAAAGTATTTACTCCTTAAAGTAAGATAGTAATATCTTATATTTCAATATCGTAAATTTTTATTTAAATGTCAAGGTTGTTTTTTATGCCTATTAAACTATTATTACTTTATTATTATATAAGCTGATTATATTACTACCCCCGTGCGGACGGTGGAAGTAATGATAAGTGCTGATGGTCGTGGCAATTAAATCGTTTTTAATTAAATTTACACCCGTAAATAAATTCTAAGGGAAATATGAACATTCAAATTTTCGGAACAAAGAAATGTAACGATACCAAAAAAGCCGAGCGGTTTTTCAAAGAGCGTGGTATAAAATATCATTTCAGAAATCTTGCGGAAAAAGGTATAAGCAAAGGCGAATTGAACAACATCAAAAATGTGATTCCGCTTGAAGAATTATTGGACAAAGAAGGCAAGGAATATAAAAAACGGAATTTGGAATATATGGTTTACGATTTGGAAGAAGAGCTTCTCGAAAATCCTTTATTATTGAAAACCCCGATAGTAAGAAACGGCAGGAAAGTTACGACCGGTTACAAACCGGAAGTTTGGAAAGAATGGATTAACGAAGATAAAAATAATTAAATTTTTACCGATTAAGTCCGTCGGGAATAATTCCCCTTTCCGAAAAAGCTTTTCTCAGAGTTTGGTTATCCGTGAATTGAATTGCATCCCAGCCGAGTTTTTTTGCGGTTTCGGCGTATTCGTAAATATCGTCTATAAAAATATGTTCGTGCGGTTGCTTGCGGGTAAATTCTTCTACGGCTTTGTATATTCCGGCTTCGGGCTTTACCGCTCCCACTTCATGCGACAAAATTAACTTATCAAAGTAATTTAAAAATTCGTATTTTTTCCAGCCGTATTCCATGTGAATTTCATTGGTATTCGAAAGCAAAACGAGAAGGTAATTTTTCTTCAACGCCGGCAACAGATTTACAAGTTCTTCGTTCACCGTAAAAATGTTAGAAAAATAGTAGCAGAATTCTTCTTCGGTAAGTTGGAAGTTCGTCCATTCCATCATGATTTCGAGGAATTCTTGCTTACTCATTTTACCTTTTTCGAAGTTCCGGTGAATTTCGTAATTCTGTTTATACTTCAGGGCAAATTCATCTCCCAAGCCTTTTTCCCTTCCTTCCAATTCATCCAAAAAACCACGGTAATCAAACGGGATAAGGACATTACCGAGATCAAACACGATAACAGAAATATTATTTTTCATTTCTCCGCCGTAAATTTATTCGTTTATCTTGAATAAACCGTCTTCCAAACCGGAATTAATTTTTATTCTTTCAACACGGAAATTTATTTTCAACATTCCGTAAGATTGAGTAATTTCAAACGGAAATTTAACGTTATTAACTTTCCTGTAATCGGAAAATCCGGTTATTTCCTTAAAACTTCCCTTTGCGGTTTTAACCGTAATTTCTTCTTTTACTTTTAACCAGGTGTCTGCATCAAAGTATTGATACCAATTTTCCAAACCGTTACCGGTTAATTTAATTTTATAAACTTTGCGTCCGTTGACAAATTCAACGCCGACAAATTCAGGTTTTATTCCGGAGTTCTTATAATCAACGGGGAAATGAATGCCGGATTTTGCTTTGATAATTTTTAATCCGTAACCCGAAAGTTTTTCCATTCTGCCCATAAAATAAATTGCCGCTTCGTTTCCGTCGTAAACAATTTTTTGTTCAACTGTTCCCATGTTTAATATCCGTAGAAACTTACCGGGAGCTTTTTGAAAAACGGATAAAGAAACAGTTATTCCGTTGGCATCCCCGGTTAACATCACGGTTTTATCTTTTATTTTCAAAAGGTTTTCTTTGCCGCCTATTGCATTTACGTAATTAAGTAAAATTTCCGTGGGTTCAATTTGCAAGGAATCGCTTAAAATCATCCTGCGGTTTTGATTTGCGGTTTTGTTTAGATTACGATTGTTATTTACTTCCGTTCCGTTTGCCGCAACAAAACAAAGCACGGCACAAAACACAAAAAGAAAAACAACCGAAGGGTTCCAGCGGTTCATAACATTCTAATAAAATATTAAGATTACAATCAATATAAAAAAAAGCCCGAAAAAACGGGCTTTGCGCAAACATTAAAACGAGTTATAATTATTTTAATTTTAATATCAAATAATCTAACAAACCGAGAATTGCAATTCTCTCTTGTTCCATCGAATCGCGTTCCCGAACCGTTACCGTATTGTCTTCGAGCGTTTGCGAATCGACGGTAATGCAAAAAGGCGTTCCGGCTTCGTCTTGCCTTCTGTATCTTCTTCCTATCGCTCCTTTATCGTCGTAAAATACCTTTAAGTGCGGTCTCAACTCGGTTTCAATTTTTTTAGCAATTTCCGGCATTCCGTCTTTATTGACCAATGGCAAAATAGCCGCCTTTATCGGCGCCAGTTTGGGATGGAACTTCAAGACAACCCGCTTTTCGCCTTTTACTTCTTCTTCGTGATAAGCATCTACCAAAAACGCCATGAAAGAACGGCTGGCGCCTGCCGAAGTTTCAATTATGTAAGGAATGTATTTTTCTTTCAGTTCTTCGTCATAATATTTTTGCGATTTACCGGAATATTCTTCGTGCCGGCTCAAATCGAAATCCGTTCTATTGTGAATTCCTTCGATCTCTCCCCAACCGAAAGGGAATTGATATTCGATGTCCGTAGCTTCTTTGGCATAGTGGGCAAGTTTATCAGCGGGATGATCGTGGTATCTCAGTTTACCGGGATTCATTCCAAGCGATTTATACCATTCCATTCTGATTTCTTTCCAATAGTCGTAATATTTTTTATCATCACTCGGTTTAACAAAATACTGCATTTCCATTTGCTCGAATTCGCGTGTGCGGAACAAAAAGTTTTTCGTATTTATTTCGTTGCGAAATGCTTTCCCGATTTGCGCAATTCCGAACGGCAGTTTTTGCCTGCTCGCATTTTGAACATTTAAAAAATTAACGAAAATACCCTGTGCTGTTTCGGGTCGTAAATAAATAACATTTCCTTCTTTTTCAACGGGACCTAAAAACGTTTTGAACATTAAATTAAAACTTCGCGGTTTGGTAAAAGTATTTTTACTTCCGCACTGCGGGCAACTGACCAGCGAGAGCAGGGATTCGCTTAATTTTTCTTTTTCCAAAACAGCTGTAAATTTTTCGTTAAGGTCCGAATCCGATGCAACAATTTCCTTTACTTCGGGTAAGAATTCCGAATTAATTTCTTCCAGGTTTTGCACTAATTGTTTTAAGGCTTTTTCTTTTCTTTTGTCGGAGAGAAACTCTGCCAAAGTATCCAAACGGAAACGCGCTTTACATTGCTTACAATCAATCATCGGATCGGTAAAGTTTTCAACATGACCGGAAGCTTCCCAAACTTTCGGATGCATAAGAATTGCAGCATCCAATCCTTCCACGTCGTCTCGGTAAGTCATTGCCTTCCACCATTCGGATTTAATATTGTTCAACAGTTCAACTCCAAGCGGACCGTAATCCCAACATCCGTTTAATCCGCCGTAAATTTCGCTCGATTGAAACACAAATCCGCGTCTTTTGGAAAGCGATACGATTTTCTCAATTACACTGTTTTGTTGGCTTTTCTGTGCGATGGTTCACCTCAATTGTTGATAATAAATGTGCAAATATAACAGAATTTTGGAAAATTAAGAATATTACTAAAGCGGAGTGAAATTTTTGGAAAAGCAATTACTTTGAGTTTTCTTCTTCAATCCAATCGACACTTAAGAATCTGAGCAACTTATCGATTTCCAATGCTTTTTGCATCATTTCGATTTCCTGGGCTTTACCGAACTGTTCGGTTCTGTATGCCCTTGCCCATTCAGGCAATTTATTTCTTATTTTTTTCAACTCTTTAACGAGTCTGTAAACCAATTCGAGTTCGGGAGACATAAACAGATAAAATTGTAATTGGATTTTCATATCAATTATCGGAAGGAAAAATAATTTTGTTAGCGGCGGACAACCGGTTTCAAGCTAAAAATTAATGCTCTGTGATTTCCCCCACATATTTAACAGTAACATTTACCCCTTCAAGTTGTTCGGGAAGTTTTTCCAATAATTCCTTATCGTCTTTGCTTACCAAAATTCTTATGTTGTATTCGTTATTTTCCAATCCGATACCAACACCAACGACTCCGGGAATTTTCAACAATTCGTTCTGATATTTTTCTTTAATCTTAACCGCCTTTTCCACTTGCGCCCCCGTTGTAAAAAATTAAAAAGCGGCTGCCACGGAAAAATTCCATGGCAACCGGGAAACCTACTGTTTAGTTCCCACAGATTGTAACGCCGAAACGATTCAAAACAAAATCGATTGGCGAACCGATTGTAGTTGTGCTTGAACCGGCATACAACAGAGCTACCGGTGAATTATTCGCATCGTCGGTAACAATCAGCGAACCCGAATCTCCGCCGCTTGACATATTAGTAAATTCTATCTGATCCTCAAATCTTGCGTAGCCGCCGTCCGGTGTATAATTAACAACAACCGTTACGTTAACGCCGGTAACGGTTCCGTAAGTTACTCCTGTAGTTCTTCCCGTTTTTTTCACTTTCATGCCAAGTGTAGCTTGAACCGTAGTACTACTGGGTGTATAACCGCTAACCATCGCACAATCGGTTTGTACGCCCGGTTCAACTTTGGCAATTGCCGCATCAATCGTGTTACTGTTTTTAAGAGGCTGCCATTTAATTACCTCGTAATCATAAAGCTTTGCCACGATATCGGCAGTATTCTGGGAACAAACCGGATCGGTATCAATCAAACCGGGTTGTACAATGGGTTCGCCTATTTCGGCGCGGTTTTTTCGGGCAAAAACGTGATTATTACTCAAGAAAAATTTCTCACCGTTTTTTTCCACTACGCAACCGATCGTGCCCCCCACACAAGCTCCGCCGCCGGCACCTGGGAAATACCGGAAATCGTTATAGTTTCCACCCGAAACTCCACCGGGGATCGGACGGTAACGACCGGTGTAAACATCCTGGGCATAAATTTCACCAACATTTTTAACAACAACAGGAACTCCTTCTATCGTTTTCGGCAATTTATTCGCCAATCCGCTGCGGTTCGTTAAAATTTCGATTGCATAACTGCCGTTTGGTAATTTTGTGGTTGCCGTACCGATAACACCGTTCTTTCTAAGAAGTTTATCGGTATGCCGGTCTTGAATTTCAAATACTTTGTGTATGTCGGTAATCTTCGCAAGAGGTTGTGAAGCGCTATCGGGAGTAATAACTTCCGGTGATTGTTGCTGGCAAGAAAAGAGAAAAGATATTAAAATAGTGATGAGAATTAATCTAAAAGCATTTTTTAGATTCATAAGTCCTCCTGATATTATTTATTTGAAAGAACAACGAACTTTCGTATTGGGGAGAAAAGGAAATTATTTAAACTTAAAGGGAGTAAAGAGAAAAAATTCAGAATATCGTTTTAATCAATTATTTATCAATTTAATTTTTTATTTATTTATAAGCAAGAAATTTTCGATAAACGGCGTTTACTTCTAAAAATTTAATATCGATTAATGTTTGTTTCGGTGCATTGAGTTGGTTAAATTTGCGTAGTTAAAAACAAAGTTGAGAGAGAAGATGACTACCTTACCCCCTGCCGGAGTTAAAAAATTTCCGGAAGATTCACTGGAAAATAAGGTTTACTCAATAGTAGAATCATTCAAAGACAATATTCCGGTTATGAACGACCGTTACCGCCTCGGTTATAATTTGTACAAATTGGTAACCGGCGAGGGCGATCCCCCGGAAGTTATTGTAAAGAATTCCAAACTCCATTTGGAAAACATTACCGAAGCGGAGCTTGCTAAAAAACTATCGGAAAAACTGAAAGACTTAACCGATAAGAATTAATTCTTTTATTCGGTTTCCGCCATTTCGTTTTCCGCAAGGAATTTACTTACCATATCAACATCATCCGCACTTCCGATATAAATCGGTACGCGTTGATGCAATTTCTCCGGTTGAATTTCCAAAATTCTGTTTTTACCGTCTATCGCTTTTCCGCCGGCTGCTTCAACAATGAAAGCCATCGGATTGCATTCGTACATCAAACGTAATTTACCGTTAGGATTTCTTTTATCTGCAGGATAAATAAATATTCCGCCGTAAAGCAAATTCCTGTGAATATCCGCAACCATGGAGCCGATATATCTTGCCGAATATGGCTTACCGTCGTAATCCACGGCATCTTGCAAATGTTTGATATACTTTTTCAGACCCGGTCGCCAATACTTGTAATTACCTTCGTTAATACTGTAAATTCTACCTTTTTTAGGAATTTTAATATTGTCGTGCGAAAGCAAAAATTCACCGAATGCGGGATCGAGCGTAAAACCGTAAACACCTTCGCCGGTAGTATAAACCAGCATTGTGCTGGAGCCGTAAATCACATAACCGGCAGCGACTTGGTTAACACCTTTCTGCAAAATATCTTCGAGTGTTCCGGGAGAACCGTCATCGGGAGTTACTCTTTTGTAAATGGAAAAGATCGTTCCGATACTTACGTTTGCATCGATATTGGAAGAACCGTCCAGCGGATCGAAAAGCAATACGTATTTTCCCCTTTTGAAATGTGGCGGAATGTGAATAATATCTTCTTCTTCTTCGGAAGCCATAACGCATAAATGACCGCCGTGATCCATCGCACGGTAAAGCATATCATGTGCATAAACATCTAACTTCTTTACTTGCTCGCCGTGAACATTATTATCTCCGGTAAATCCCAAAATATCTACTAATCCTGCTTTGTTCACTTCGAGGGAGATTACTTTTGCCGCAAGTGCCAAATCGTGCAGAAGCGCCGAAAGTTCTCCGGTTGCTTCGGGGTGTTTTTTTTCACCTTCCAAAATGTGGCGGGTTAACGTCATAAAATTAATCATCAAATACCTCCTTTGTTAGGCAGTTTTTGTAATTTCCTGATCCTTATATTGCAACTGATAAAGTTTAAAATAAATTCCGCGTTTTGCAAGTAATTCCTGATGGGTTCCCATTTCCTTTATTTCACCTTTGTGCATAACAATAATTTTATCGGAATTCTGAATTGTGGAAAGCCTGTGGGCTATTACAATCGATGTTCTTCCCGAAAGTAATTTTTTAATGGCTTGCTGAATTAATATTTCGGTCTCCGTGTCAACGCTTGCCGTTGCTTCATCGAGAATTAATATTTTGGGATCGTAAGCCAATGCCCTTGCAAAAGAAATTAATTGTTTTTGTCCAACACTTAAAGTAGCGCCTTTTTCTTGAACTTTTTCGTCATACTTTTGGGGAAGATTGTTAATAAAATTATGTGCTCCTACCATTGCGGCGGCTTTTTTAATTTCGGACTCACCGATGGCGGAATTATTCAAATTGATATTTCCTTTTATCGTTCCGGAAAACAAAAGCACATCTTGCAAAACAACACAAATTAATTTACGCAAATCTTCTTTGCGCATGTTTTTTATGTTTACGCCGTCAATCAGAATTTCCCCTTGTTCTATTTCGTAAAATCTGGAAAGAAGGTTAACAATCGATGTTTTCCCGGCACCTGTTGCACCAACAATCGCAACGGTCTGTCCCGGCTCTATTGTAAAAGAAACATTTTTTAATACAGTTTCGCCTTCGTTGTATGCAAATGTTACATTTTTAAATTCTATTTTGCCCCTGAACTCACTTAATTTTACCGGTTTTTCCGGATCGGGAATAATTGTTTTATCGTCTAAAAGCTTAAAAATTCTTTCCGATGAAGCCATTGCCGTTTGCATTATGTTATATTTCTCCGATAAATCGCGAATCGGTCTGAAAAACATTTCCGTATATTGAACAAAAGCAAATAAAATGCCAAGCGTCATTGTCGATTCGAAAACTTTGCCGCCGCCGTACCAAATAATCAACGCAACGGCAAGCGAACTTAATATTTCTACAGTAGGGTAAAAAATAGCATAATAAAAAACCGATTTAATATTCGCATCGCGGTAATCTTTGTTAATGCCTTTAAATTTTTTCAATTCGCGTTTTTGTTTGTTGAAGAGTTGAACAATACTGATTCCGCCGACTCTTTCTTGCATATAGGAATTTAACCGTGCAAGATGGAAACGGACATCGCGGTAAGATTCCCTTACTTTTCTTCTGAACAGAAACGTTGCATAAAACAGCGCGGGCAATACCGATAAAGTAATCAGCGAAAGATCGAACGAAAGCGAAAACATGAAAACGAAAATCCACATGATTATAAAAAGATCGCTGAATACCATAACTATTCCCGAAGAAAAAAGCTCGTTCAATGACTCAACGTCGTTGGTAACGCGGGTTACGATTCTGCCGACAGGCGTTTTATCGAAAAATTTTAACGCAAGTTTTTGAACGTGTGAAAAAATTTGAACCCGCAAATCATAAATTATTTTCTGACCCATCAATTGAGTGAAATAAGTCAACCCGTATTGCATTATAGCTTGAAATAAAAGAGAGATGAACAACAAAGCCGTAATTAAGGTAAGGCTTTCATAATCTTTATTTGCTATACTCGTGTCTATTGCAATTTTTGTTAAATACGGTCGCAATGGCGCCAATCCCGCAACAAATACGTTCAAAAAAATCGCAAGCACCACATACTTTTTATACGGTTTCACATACGTCAAAAGACGTTTCATCAATTTAGAATCGTATGCTTTACCGAGTATTTCGTCGCTTAATTGTTCCCGCATTTAATTCATCTCTTTCAATTCTTCTTCCAAAAGTTGTTTGTAATGCAGATCGGCATAAATTCCGCCCAGACGTATCAGTTCGCTATGCGTACCTTCTTCTTTAATCATTCCGTTTTCCAAAACGATAATTTTATCGGCATCTTTAACAGTAGAAATTCTGTGACTTATAATGATATTGGTTCTTCCTTTCATAAAGTTTTTCAATCTTTTCAATATTTCTTCTTCGGTATTGGTATCGACCGCAGAGAACGAATCATCCAGAATAAGAATTTTCGGATGTATAGCCAATGCGCGTGCTAAAGCAGTTCTTTGTTTTTGACCGCCGGAAAGGGTAATTCCCCGTTCCCCCAAAACCGTTTCGAACTTTCCGGGGAAAGTTTCAACATCTTTTTTTAATTGTGCAATCTCGGTTACTTCGTCAAGGATTTCATCGGCTTTTCCGTTTCCGTTCAATCCGTATAGAATATTGTTTTTCAACGTATCGGAGAAAAGGAAAGTCTCTTGAGGAGCCATACCGATTTTACTCCGGAGAACTTCTACCGGTATTTTCCGGATATCGTTGCCGTCGATTAATATTTCACCTTCCGTTACATCGTATAAGCGCGGGATAAGATTAACCAAGGTAGTTTTACCCGAGCCGGTGTTTCCTACTATTGCAAGTGTAGTTCCGGACGGAATATTTAAATTTATATTTTTTAATACTAACGGTAAATTTTTGCCATAACCGAAACTCACGTTACGGAATTCGATTTTGCCGGTAATATCACTGATAGAGTAATCGGTAATTTTTGAGTTTGTTATTTCTTCTTTTTCCGACCAAATGCTAAGCAATCTTTTCATACTTGCCGAAGCTTGTTGGGCTATATTTATTATCCATCCGAAAGCTATAATCGGCCAGATCAACATTCCGAGATAAGCCACAAAAGCCATAATTTCGCCCAGCGTTATTTTGTCTTCGATTATCATACTTCCGCCGATCCAAATAACGACGATTATCGAAATTCCCGTAATCATAAACAGCATAGGCATAAAGAAAGCTTGGATACGGATTTTATCCATATTTTTTTCGAGATAATCACTGCTTAATTTTTTGAACTGTTCAATCTCGCTTTGTTCGCGTACATAAGCTTTGATTACTCTGATCCCCGCAAAATTTTCTTGGGCTTTTGTCGTGAGTTCGGAAAACTTTTCTTGAATTTTGGTGAACTTCTTATGAATCTTTTTGCTCAACTTATAAACGGAAAAAGATAAAAACGGCAAAGGCAAAAGAGCGTAAAGCGTAAGCAGCGGTGCCAAGGAAATCATTATGGAAATGATAAGTATGAATTTTACTATGGTATCGACCGAATACATTACAACCGGACCGATATACATTCTAACGGCGTTAATATCGTTTGTAGTGTGCGCCATTATGTTTCCGGTTGAATTTGTTTGAAAAAACCTTAACGGTAATTTTAGAAGGTGAGCCCAAAAATCGTTTCGCAAATCGTATTCAATTTTTCTCGAAGTTACGATTATCGTTTCCCTTATCAGAAAACGGAAAACGCCGCTTATAATTGCCGCGCCAAGGATTAAACCGGCGTATTGCAACAATAAAGTGTAATCGGGAGTTTGTTTAAGCGCATTAATGCTGTTTTTCAAAAAAATCGGAATTGTAACTTGGGCAATATCGGAAATGAAAATAAATACAAAACCGCTTATTAATGCTTTTTTATATTTGAAAAAATATTTATTAAGTTTTAATAAACTCTTCATTAATTTCCATTGAGATTATACGTTGCAAAATACAAAGAAATGGAATTAATTTCTCAACGGAAAATCCGCAGTGATAAAGGATGGTGGAACGGGTTAGTGATTTTTATCCGATAATATTGAAACCCGTATAAGGTTGCAATACTTTCGGAACAATAACTTTTCCTTCCGGGGTTTGATAATTTTCCAATATGGAAACCATCAATCTGCTGGTTGCCAATCCCGAACCGTTTAACGTATGAAGGAATTCCGGTTTTTTGCTGTCTTTTCTTCTGAAACGGATATTCGCCCTTCTTGCTTGAAAGCTCTCGAAATTACTGCAAGAAGAAGCTTCCAACCATTTTTCTTCGGCAGGCGACCATGTTTCCAAATCGTAGCACTTTGCCGCGGCAAAGCTTAAATCGCCCGAAGCCAATAGCAGCACACGGTGAGGTATTTTCAATTCTTTCAAAATATCTTCGGCATCTTTCACCAAAGCTTCAAGCGCATTGTAGGAATCTTCGGGTTTAACAAATTTTACCATTTCCACTTTATTGAATTGATGAACCCGCAAGAATCCTTTGGATTCTTTTCCGTAAGACCCCGCTTCCCTTCTGAAGCATGCGGAAAATCCAACATATTTCAAAGGCAAATCATCTTCGGTCAATATTTCGTCTCGGTGAAGATTGGTAATCGGCACTTCCGCTGTCGGAATAGGATACAAGTTATCTTTCTCGCAGAAATACATATCGTCTTGCATTTTCGGTAATTGTCCGGTTCCCTTCATTGAATCGGCGTTAACCAAAAACGGCGTTAGCACTTCCTTGTATGCGTGTTTTTGAATGTGATAATTTAACATAAAGTTAATAAGCGCCCGTTCAAGTATGGCGCCTTTGCCCAAATAAACCGGGAAGCCCGAACCGCTTATTTTAGCTCCCCTTTCGAAATCGAGGATACCCAGTTTTTTACCAAGTTCAACATGATCCAAATAATCGAATTCTTTTTCGAAAGAAAAATCTTCCGGTGCCCAACGCCTGACTTCCACGTTGTCTTCTTCTTGTCCTACCGGCACGGATTCATGCGGTAAATTCGGCACCCACATCAGCAATTCGTTAAGCTTTTCGTTCAGTTTGCGGAGTTCGTCATCATGCATTTTAATTTCGTCGGATACTTTTTTCATCTCCGCAATAATTTCATCCGCGTTTTCACCGGCTTTTTTCAAACGCCCGATTTCTTGGGAAACTTTGTTTCTCTTTGCTTTTAATTCTTCGGTAATTCTTATTATTTCCCTTCGTTTTTTATCTACTTCGAGAATTTGATCGACCGTATCTTTTTCGTTTTTGTTTTTAATTCCCTGTTTAACCAATTCGGGATTTTCGCGGATGAATTTTAAGTCTAACATCTTACCCCTTAATCAAAAATCATTTTAACTTTAATTATTTATTTTACAACAATATTGTAGATTTTATTTTTCACATAGATTTCTTTTATAATATTTTTTCCGTCGGTATGCGCCTTTACGTTTTCTTCTTTCCAAACGGCTTCTTTTACAGTTGCTTCGTCGCTATCGACGGGTAATTTCACTTTTGCCCTTACTTTGCCGTTAACTTGAACGACCACCGTAACTTCGTCAGCGGTAAGAGCATTTTTATCGGCATCAAACCAAACAGGATTTTCGAAAAGCGATTTTTCGTTTCCGAGTAAATTCCAGCATTCTTCTCCCAGATGAGGCGCAACAACCGAAAGCATAACGGCGAATCTTTCAAGAGCATAGGTCTTTAAGCCGTCTTCCACCTTATCGATATTTTTTGTCATTTCGTTCAACAGTTCCATCAAAAGAGCTACGGCAGTATTGAAGCGGAAGTTATCGAGTTCCTTATCGAACTTTTCAACCGTTTGATTCACTTTTCTGTACAAAGCTTTTTCAATTTCATTTAGCTGACCTAAATCATATTTTTCCGCCGAGGGGGTTTGGTTTTTAGTTCCTTTATGATTCAAAAACAGATTATAGACCCTTTGCACAAATCTGTCAATTCCCACAATCCCCTTATCGCTCCAATCGCCGCCGAGTTCGTAAGGTCCCATAAACATCAAATACATTCTGAAAACATCGGAGCCGTAGCTGTTAACAAAATCATCGGGATTGACAACATTACCTTTTGACTTGGACATCTTTGCGCCCATGTTGGTAATTGTTCCTTGATGAATCAATTTTTGAAACGGTTCGTCGCTTTTTACCAATCCCAAATCTTTAAGAAATTTATGAACAAATCTGGCATAGAGCAGATGCATTGTAGCGTGTTCGGCACCGCCAACATACATATCGACCGGAACCCATTTATCCGCCAACTCTTCGTCGAACATTCCTTTTTCGTAATGCGGATCGAGATAACGCAAATAATACCACGACGAATCGACGAACGTATCCATTGTATCAACTTCGCGTTTGGCTTTTCCACCGCAGTGCGGACAAGTTGTATTTACGAAATCTTCGTTGCTTGCAAGGGGCGAACCGCCGTCGTGTTTGAAATCGACTTCGTAAGGAAGTTCAACAGGTAAATCTTCTTCCGGCACAGCAACTTCGCCGCACTTTTCGCAGTAAACAATCGGGATAGGCGTTCCCCAATATCGCTGGCGCGAAATGAGCCAATCGCGCAATCTGTAATTAACGGTTCTCTTGCCCAATCTGTGGCTTTCCAAATATTCGGTAATTTTCTGAATTGCTTCTTCGGAACGCATACCGGTAAATTCACCGGAATTAATCATTATACCGGGTTCCACGTATGCTTCTTTCAGTTCATCGTCGGGATTTGTGCCGGGTTCCAGTATAACTTTTTTTATCGGGAGTCCGAATTTCTTGGCAAATTCAAAATCCCTTTCGTCGTGGGCCGGAACCGCCATAACGCTTCCCGTTCCGTAAGTGGCAAGAACATAATCGGCAATCCAAATCGGTACTTTTTCACCGTTCATCGGATTAACGGCATAAGCGCCAATCGGAACCCCGGTTTTTTCTTTTGTTGTGGATGTCCTTTCAATTTCGGATAACCGTTTAACCGACTCGATATATTCCGCAACTTTTTCTTTGTTTTCGGGAGTGGTAAGTTTTTCAACCAATTCATGTTCAGGCGCCAAAACCATATAAGTTACACCGAAAAGCGTATCGGGTCGGGTTGTAAAGACGGTAATTGTATCGCCAGTGCCGTCAACTTTAAACTTAACTTCCGTTCCGTAACTCTTACCAATCCAGTTCGTCTGCATTATTTTTGTTTTTTCAGGCCAATCTATTTTTTCCAAACCTTCAAGCAAAGCATCGGCATATTTTGTAATTCTGAAAAACCATTGTGTCAAATCCTTGCGCGTAACGGGCGTTCCGCATCTTTCGCAAGTTCCGTCGGATTGAACTTGTTCGTTTGCCAATACGGTTTTACACGAAGGGCACCAATTAACCGGAGCATTTTTTCTGTATGCCAAACCGTTTTTATACAATTGCAAAAACAACCATTGATTCCATTTGTAATATTCCGGAACGCACGTCATTAATTCGGCTTTCCAGTCATACATACAACCCATTGCTTTTAATTGCGCTCTAATGTCTTCAATGTTTTTAAGAGTGCTGTCTTGCGGGTGCACACCGGTTTTTATTGCATAATTTTCCGCAGGCAGACCGAATGCATCGTAACCCATCGGTTCGAAAACGTTGAAACCTTTTAACTTCTTAAACCTTGCCCAAGAGTCGGTTGGAGCATAATTATACCAATGCCCGATATGTAATTTTGCGCCCGAAGGATAAATGAACATTACGAGCGTGTAAAGTTTTTTTTCAATGTCGTTAAGGTCGGTTTCGTATACCTTTTTCTCTTCCCAATATTTTTGCCATTTTTTTTCAACTTCTTGAAACGGATATTTCATTTTCCCCTTCGGTAATAGTGAATAATAATGAGATATCAAACTTATCAAATTACAAAAGGTTTATCAAGAAATAGATTTTCATTAGGCGGAAACAAACAAATTTGGAACAAATTGATTCGTAATTTCATATAAAGTTTGATAATTAGCGGGTAACAAATGGGAAAGCTGATTACATATCTTACGCTTGTGATTTTATTGGCAATTCCTTTGGCAATTTTTCCCCAGCAAACAAAAGCACAGACCGATTCCCTGAAAGAAAAACACGAAAAAATTCCGTTACTTTTTTTAAAATCTTCACTTGAACTGCAACTGGAGAAGTTGCAAGCAGGTCAATTCGATTTATCCGCTTTGAATTATTCCGGTTATCTTGCCGGAGAACTTAACGCTGCACAAAGAAAAACATTAAGAGACAAATTGTACATTCGCTATCTTTTCCGCAATTCAAAAAACAACTTGGGTTTTTGGGGTGATGTTTTGAAATATGCGAATCTTACAGGAGCTGTTTTTCTCGCAGCGCAACACATCTCGAAATACGGTTTTTTATCCACACCGCCGGAGAAAAAATAACTACGCCGAAGATTTATAAGTGAATATTTTATATTTTTGCACTTCGTTAATTATGCGGAGAAATCATGCAGTTTTTCGATTCCGAGTATTTCACTTATAAAAATAACAGACTTTATTGCGAAGGAACCGATATCTCCGAAATCACCGGAACAGTCGGGACTCCGGTATTTATTTACAGCAAAAAGTTTTTCACCGACCACTATCGTAAATTTGCCGGGGCATTCTCCGCAATCGACCATACGATTTTTTACGCCGTTAAATCCAATTACAATCTGAACGTAATAAAAACATTTTACGATTTGGGAAGCGGAATAGACGTAAATTCTGCCGGCGAATTTTACAGAGCGGTTAAAGCCGGAGTGGATCCGAAAAGAATGATTTTAACCGGTGTGGGCAAAACCCGGAACGAAATAAAACTCGGCATAGAAAACGAAGTTCAGTTTATTAAAGCGGAATCGGAGCAGGAAATTTATTTAATTGATAAAATTGCCGGTGAGCTCGGGAAAGTTGCGCCGGTTGCAATAAGGGTTAATCCCGATGTGGATCCGGAAACTCATCCGTATATTTCAACGGGTTTGGCGGAAAACAAATTCGGTATCGATTCAAAATCAGCTTACGGACTTTTCTTGAAAGCTTCAAATCTTAAAAATATAAAGTTAACGGGAATCGATATGCATATCGGTTCGCAAATTACTAGCGTAGAACCTTACAAAGAAGCGGTTGAAAAATTAGCCGGGATGTTCCGCTCGTTAAGGGATGAGGGGGTGGAGCTTACGCATTTCGATATTGGCGGAGGAATGGGTGTAAAATATAAAAATGAAAAACCTTTTACTCCCCGTGAGCTTGCGGAAGCAATTTTACCGGTTTTAAGTGATTTAGACTGTAAAATAAGTTTTGAGCCTGGAAGATATTTAACCGCAAACGGCGGTATTCTGGTTACCGAAGTGCTTTACACAAAAACAAACCAAAAGAAAAATTTTATAGTCGTTGATGCGGCAATGACCGATTTGCTCCGTCCGAGTATTTACGGTGCGTATCATCATATTCAACCGGTAACATTAAGCGACGGCGGGAATGACATTGTTGCCGATGTTGTCGGTCCGGTTTGCGAAAGCGGAGACTTTCTGGCAAAAGGAAGAACGATTTCCGAATGCAAACCCCAAGATCAACTTGCGGTTTTTTCAGCAGGCGCTTACGCAATGGTTATGTCATCGAATTACAACGGCAGAAGACGCCCGCCGGAAATTATGGTAGACGGAGACAAATTCTACACAATAAGGAGCCGCGAAACCTACGAACATTTATTGTTTGACGAAAAAATAAACAAAGAATTATTCGAGAATTAAATTCCACCCGTAAATTAATTTTTCTTTTTTCCATTTGGTATTTGTGATTTGGAATTTGATATTTCTTTACTTTGTGTTCTTTGTGGTTAAAAAAGAAACCACAGATTCCCACAGATTAAACACGGATTGTTAACAGAATAATTGGATTTAGTCATTTGGAATTTGGAATTCATGTCTTGTTATCCCGTCCGCCTACGGCGGATTGTTCATAAACTGTCATTCCGAACTTGTTTCGGAATCTAGATAAACCCGCATTCTAACACAAAGCCTAACTCTGCGAAGTAACACAAAAAATTTATGCCTTAACAGACTATTTGTTCATTTCTTTTGTCCCCGATAAATCGGGACAAGCTTCAATACAAAAGAAACGAATCAAAGAAAAAATCAACGCCCTGATTTTATCGGGGTAAACTGAAAATAGTTTGCTAATTTTTATAATTAGTGCCCCGTAGGAGCACAATATTTATAGTTTATTAAAGAAAAAAACAAATAAACTCCAGCGGAGTGAAACGTTTTTTGTGATTTGTATTTTCTCCCATGTCATCCTGACAAAGGTCAGAATAAAAAGAAGGATTTTTTAGATGCTGAACCAATTCGCCTGCGGCGAACAGCATGACACATAATTTAAATGTTTCGGGACTGCATGACAGTCTGATTTTTGGAATTTGTAATTTGTTATTTGGAATTTCTTGTCTGTCATTCCGTCCGCCAATGAAACTGTCATCCCGAACTGGTTTCGGGATCTAAAAAGAACTCGCTTTTTCATCGGGCAAACACCGTATGGCGTGACATATTTTTAGGACTTGTAATCTGACGTAGAATCAAAACTCCAGCGGAGTGAAACAATTTTGTCATTTGTTATTGGGAAATGGTCATTGGTTATTTGTAATTTGGAATTTTGAAGTTGTTGTTTTTTTCCGCCTGTTTATTCAAAATCCCTTTGTAAATTTGTATTTTGTGAAACAAATTTCTTTCAAAAAATGTAAACAGAAGTCATGAAAAAATTCATCGCACTCGTTTTCATATTAATATCCGTTACTCTTTTAGCTCAAACAAAACCGTTAACGGTTGACGATCTCTGGGCAATGAAACGGATTGGCAGTTTCGATATATCGCCTGACGGTAAATCGATTTTATTTTCCGTTACAATTTATAGCATTGAAGAAAACAAAGGTAACACCGATATTTATTTTGTTAAGTCGGACGGAACGGACTTACACCCGGTATTGAATTCTGATGAAAACGAATCCGACCCGAAATTCCTTCCCGACGGAAAACATTTTTCTTACAATTACAAAGGGAACATTTGGATTAGTGATTTAGCGGGAGAAAATCGTAAGCAATTAATCGATTTACCTACCGGCTCGTACGGCGCTGTTTGGTCGAATGACGGCAAAAAGTTATTATTCACTTCAAAGGTTTATCCGGAATGCACGTCCCCCGAATGCAATACGGAAAAAGATAAAAAGAAAGAGAAAAGCAAAGTTAAAGCTAAAATTATTACGGAATTAATGTTCAGGCATTGGGACAGTTGGCGCGGCGAGAAAAGAAGTCACCTTTTCCTTTACGATACCCAAACAAAAGAAATAACCGATTTACTTTATAAAAGCAAATTCGACGTTCCACCAATTGCACTCGGCGGGGGTTATACGTTTTCCCCCGGCAGAGATGAAATAGCTTTTTGCATGAACGAATCCGGCTTCCTTGCAACAAGCACAAACAACGATATTTTTACAATTAAACTTTCCGGTATAAATAAAAAAGGCAAAAAACCTTATACGAAAATATCCGTGAGCAAAGGAAACGACACTTCACCAGTTTATTCGCCCGACGGGAAATATCTTGCTTTTCTTTCCATGGAACGCGAAGGATTCGAATCCGATAAACTCAGGATAATTTTACTCGACAGAAAATCCGGCGAACTAATAAACTTAAGCGACAACTTCGATTTTTCAGCGCAAAATATTGTTTGGTCGCCAGACTCAAAATACATTTACTTTACTGCGGCAAATAAAATTTACAATTCAATTTTCAAAGTTAATGTTGAAACCAAAAAATTTTCAACGGTTTTGGAAACACGGGTCAACACAGGCTTAACCCTTTCGCACGACGGGAAAAAATTATTTTTTAAGCAACAGCGGTCAACCCAACCTTACGAAATATTTTCCATTTCGGCGAACGGTAAAAACCTAAAGCAAATTACTTCGGTAAATGCCGCTCTGCTCGGTGAAATCGAGATGAACGAAATAGAAACGTTTTGGTCGAAAGGTGCGAACGGTACGCCGGTTCAATCGATTCTCATTAAACCGCCGTTTTTCGATCCGCAAAAAAAATATCCGATGATATTTTTAATTCACGGCGGACCCCAAGGGCATTGGACCGATGATTTCCATTACCGCTGGAATATCCAATTGTTCGCTTCGAAAGGATATGTGGTTGTTGCACCGAATCCGCGCGGCAGTGTGGGTTACGGACAAAAATTTACCGATGAAATTTCGCGCGACTGGGGCGGAAAAGTTTACACCGATTTGATGAATGCTTATGATTACGCCCTGGCAAACTTCGAGTTTATCGATAAAGATAATACTTTTGCGGCAGGCGCTTCTTACGGCGGTTACATGATAAACTGGATTGAAGGTCATACCGACCGTTTTAACGCTTTGGTCTGCCACGACGGAGTTTTTGATTTGGAAAGCATGTACGGAACAACCGAAGAACTCTGGTTTCCCGAATGGGAGTTCGGCGGTCCGCCATGGGAAAGCCGGGAACTTTACCGGAAATGGTCGCCGCACATGTATGTAAAAAATTTCAAAACCCCGATGCTGGTAATTCACGGCGCAAACGACTTCCGCGTTACGGAAGGTCAAGCTTTCGAATTATTCACTTCGCTTCAGCGTATGGGCGTTGAAAGTAAATTTTTATATTTCCCGGACGAAACACACTTCGTAACAAAACCTCAAAATTCTAAATTGTGGTGGAATACAATTTTCAAATGGTTTTCCGATCATAAAAAGGAGAAATGAAAATGCAAGACAACTTAAACGGCGATTACAACGATATCGAAGAAATTTACGAACATCAAAAATCGGATGATTTAAACTTTTACGAAAACGAAACGGAAGAATCGTTCAACCGTAAAAAAAGATACGTTGATGAAAACCTTTGGGAAAAAGTCGAGCGCTTGGGCAAGAAAATATCTTTTGCAAAAGATATTGCCGCGCTCTACCGCTATTTAACCGATCCGAGAGTTTCGTGGCACAGAAAAACAATTGTGGTCGGCGCGCTCATTTATTTTATCGTTCCAATCGATACAATTCCCGATTTAGCGCCGCTGGTCGGCTATTTGGACGATTTGGGTGTGATTACCGCAGTGTTAAAATTTTTGGGACATGAATTAATTCCATATTACGAAAATTAACGGAAGCGGATAAATGAAACCGATGAATTTTAAAGTCATTAAAAGCGAAATTCTTTTCCGGGGGAAAGTTTTCGATTTGAAAGTGGATGAAATTGAATACGACAGCGGGAATAAAGGAATACGCGAAGTTGCGGTACATAACGGCGGCGCTGTTGTTGTTCCGGTTAAAGATGACGGAAAAATAATTCTTGTAAAACAATTCCGTTATCCGTTCCAGGATTTTCTGCTTGAGCTACCCGCCGGAAAGCTTGAGCCGGAAGAAGACCCGCAAGAATGCGCCACCCGTGAACTTACCGAAGAAACAGGCTATTCCTCCGATTCGATATCTAAACTCGGGAAAATATACACAACGCCTGGATTTTGTACCGAAGTTCTTCACATTTATCTGGCGGAAAACTTAAAAAGCGGAAACCACAACCGCGAAGAAGGCGAATACGGAATGGAAGTTTACGAATTTACTTTGGAAGAAATTAACGAAAAGATAATGAGTGGTGAAATTGTCGATGCAAAAACAATAAGCGGAATCCATTTTTATAAATTGCGGAAAGGCTTAAATTAACTTCACCAATTCGTCAACGTCAATTTTTTTAATTTCACCGACCGGATTGCCTAAAAACCTTCCGGCAATTTCCTCGAATTTCGAAGACAAGTCGCTCACGTAAAAATCGATTTTCCCTTTGCCCGCTTGATTGTTAAGAAGATTCTGATCTTCCAAATATTTTTGTACAACGAGAGCGGCGGCAACACCCGAATCGATTAATTCCACATTTTCACCGACCGACTCACCAATTACCCCGGCGAGAATTGGATAATGGGTACAGCCCAAAATTAAAGTATCTATTTGCTTTTCTTTAAGTTCGTGTAAATATTCGTCGGCAATAAGTTTTGTTGCTTCATGGTCAATCCATCCTTCTTCTGCAAGCGGAACGAAAAGCGGGCAAGCTTTTTCGTAAACTTCCAAACTCCCGTTATGCTTTAACAACTCAGCCGAATATGCTTTGTTGTTTATTGTTGCGTTAGTTCCGATTACACCGATTTTACCGGATCGCGATGTTTCAATTGCCAACTTTGCTCCTGGATCTATCATTCCGATTACGGGCACATCGAATCTTTCTTTCAAAACCGGGAGCGCAACCGAAGAAGCGGTGTTGCACGCAACTATAATCATTTTTACATTGTGGGTTAACAGATACGCGGCATCTTGCAAAGCGTATTCTATAACGGTATCGTTTGATTTTGTTCCGTAAGGAACTCTGGCGGTATCGCCGAAATAAACGATATTTTCGGAAGGTAAAATGGAAGAAATTTTTTTTACCACCGTCAGTCCCCCGATGCCGCTGTCGAAAATTCCTATCGGATTTGAATTGCTCATAAATTACAACAAACACTAATTATTAAATCATAAAAGTTTTTCTATTGCTTGGGTCAGTTCTATTTTTATCAACTCGTAATCGTTTTCAGAGATTTTCTTGCCCATACGGTCGAGTGTATAAAACGAATCGACTACATCGTCGCCCTTGGTTGAAATTTTGGCGAAATATATAGTTAAACCGAGCTCATGCAATTTTTTTGTTATTTGGTAAAGCAGTCCCAATCTATCGGGAGAAGAAACATCGATAATCGTAAATTTTTCATGCTCTTCAAAGTTAATTTTGATTTTACCCTTTCTACTGAAAAGTTTCTGTTCAAGCCTCCACCATTTGGACTTAACGCGGTTAAATTCTTTTGTAATCTGCAGCTCGCCTTTAACAATTTGGGAAAGTGTGTCTTTAATTTTTTCGTATCTTTCCGGTTCAACTTTTTCATGCGTTCTGAAATCCGTTACGTTAAAACTATCGATTACGATTCCGTCTTTTCTCGTGAAAATCCGGGCATCGTGAATATTCAAATCGTTAATGGACAAAGCTCCGGTAAGTTTTGCCAGCAGCGATTCGGAATCCCTTGTAACAATGCTGATATTCGTATAACTTCCCTCTTCCTTAAAAAATACGGCAATATCGGAACCCTTTTCGATTTCTTCAACGTGTTCGTTAATTTCTTCTTGCGAATAATGCGCCAGATAACCCATATCATCCATAAGTTCGATATGTTCTTTCATGCTTTCGTTACCCTGCGCCTTCGAGTTACTAATCACTTCAAGCGATTCCTGGTAAAGCAAATCCTCGCCGGTAAGCTGTTTTTCCAACATCTCTTTTGCTTTGGAGTAAAGCTCATATAATAAATCGCTTTTCCATTGAGTCCAAATCGCCGGACTGACAGCGGAAAGATCAGCATAAGTCAATAAATAAAGCATATCCAATGCAAGCATGGAAGGAAAGATGGAGATAAAATTATCAAGCGTAGCCGGATCGTTTAGATTACGGCGGAAAGCAACTTGCTCCATCAGCAAATGATTTCTTACCAAAAATTGAACGAGCGATATTTCGTCGTTTTCGTAACCGAGCCTTTCCATTATTGAATTGGCAATTTCCGCGCCTATTATTTCGTGACCTGAAATACTAATCGGTTTACCGATATCGTGAAATAAAATTGAAAGGAACAAAATATCTTTTTCTTTCAAACGGGAATATATTTTTCCCAATTGTGTTGATTTGCCTTCAAGCAATTCAAGGTTTTTGATAGCAATAATCGTATGTTCGTCAGCGGTGTAACAATGATAAACGCCCGGTTGAAAAAATCCTACCATCTCTTTGAATTCGGGAAGAAAAGCCGCAAGCACTCCGAACTCATTCATGGAAGAAAGAACATTGCCCACGTTTTTAGGCAGTTTCAGTATTTCCCTGAAGAACACCGAAGAATTATATTCTATTTCGGGATATTCGGCATAATCCAATACGCTTTCGATAATTAATGCACGTAAAGCCTGATCGAAAATTGCATCGTGTTTACCGCGATAGTAAAATACCCGCATAATTTCGGAAAACGTTAATCTTTTATCTTTCTTAGTGTATATTATTCCATTCTTAAGAGTAAAGTCTTCATCCAGTTCAATAGTCAAATAATCGGAAACTGGATTGATTATTTCCTGCTTGAAACGTTTCATCATTGTTTTTGAGAAGCGGAATATCGTAGTTGCGGCGTCGAAGTATTCGTGCATTAATTTGTAATTTCCGTGTTCGCCGTAACCGAGTTGTTCGGCAAGTTTTTCTTGAGCACCAAATTCCAATCTGTCGTCTTTTCTTTTTGTAAGCAAATGTAAATTGTTACGAAGTGTTAATAATAAATTGTAGCTTTTCACAAGCCTGTTTTTACTACGGACATTTATCAATCCTTGTTGGTAAAGCAATTCGATAAAATCTTCGGATTGTGCAACTTCGTTTTGTTTTGTAAGCATCTGCTTGTTTTTTATGGAATACAACCATTCGAGTGCGTGCAAATCCCTTAAACCGCCTGCAGTAAATTTGATATTCGGTTCCAAAACCTTGGGCGAATCGCCGTACTTTTTGTGTCGCGCGGCAATATCGGTAAGAAAATCGTTCAGAAGTTTTTCTTTATCGATTTTCTCTATTTCCGAAAGGAGTTTTTTATTCCATTCTTTGTAAATGTTTTCGTCGCCTATAATAAAACGTGTTTCGAAAAATTGCGTAAAAGTGTGAAGGTCGGTGGAAATAAATTCACCGATATCGGCTAATTCCCTTACGGTATGCGAAACTTCAATTCCGGCATCCCAAAGCAAACGTACGCATTCCGATAAAGAATCTTCCTTGCCTTTCAGTTTGGGAAAGATAAACATTATATCGATATCGGAATAAGGCGCAAGCTCGCGCCGGCTAAAACTTCCGGCGGAACACAGAACACATTGGAAATTTTTATCCCTTAGAATTTTAACAATATACTCTTCAACCAAAAGACTGTACGCAACGCTGAATTTGAATCCGTCTTTGCGCAGTTCTTCGTCGGCAAACAAATCCTCTTTTGCCGCAGCAAATTGTTCTTTTAATTTTTGTAAGTCTGCCATAAAATAAAATTAAATCGGACAAGAGTAACTCTCATCCGATTTTTTAATAATTCGGTTTTCAATTTATATAAAATTAAAGTTTTTTGAACCGCGCTTGGAAAAATCTGAGATATTTCGGTTCGTAAACCATTTTAAGTCCTTTGATTTTCTTTCTTCTGTCGTAAACCTCCACAATCGACTCGAACGTAACGTCGATATGAGCTTGAGTGTATACCCTTCGCGGAAAGGTCAATCTTACCAACTCGAGATTCGGATAAATATGTTTACCTGTTTTCTTATCGCGCCCAGCTGAAACTATTCCGCGTTCCATGCTTCTTACGCCCGAATCGACGTAAATTTCCGCCGCCAATGTTTGAGCGGGAAATTGGTCTTGTTTAATATGCGGTAAAAATTTCTTTGCGTCAAGGAAAATCGCATGACCGCCAATCGGTCTAACGATTGGAATATCGTATTCCATCAACCGGTTTCCAAAATATTCTATTTGTCCTACACGCGCATGAATATTATCGTAATTCACCATTTCTTCTATTCCGCGTGCCATGGCTTCCATATCCCTTCCCGCCAAACCTCCGTATGTGTGCAAGCCTTCGTAAATTACAACCATGTTCCTTGCTTCGTTAAACACACGTTTGTTGTTTGTTGCCAGGAATCCGCCGATATTAACCATCAAATCTTTTTTTGCGCTGACCCAAATCCCTTCGAAATGGGAACAAATCTCCTTAATGATAGCCGCAATGCTTTTTGTTTTGTAACCTCTCTCCCTCGTTTTAATGAAGTATGCGTTTTCCGTAATCCGCGTTGCGTCCAGCCACATTTTAATTCCGTATTTATCCGCAAGCTTTCTTACGGCTTTCAAATTTTTCATAGAAAAGGGTTGACCGCCCGCCATGTTTACGGGTCCGGCTAAACTGATATACGGAATTTTTTTCGGTCCGACTTTTTTGATAAGGTCTTCGAGTTTCTGCAAGTCCACATTACCTTTGAACGGATGTTCGTTTTGCGGTTGATGCGCTTCGTCGATAATTACATCAACAAAAGTTCCGCCTGCCAATTCCTGATGAAGTTTTGTTGTTGTGAAATACATGTTGCCGGGAATGTAATCCCCGGGTTTAATTAAAATTTTGGAAATCATATGTTCGGCGGCGCGCCCTTGATGCGTAGGCACGAAATACTTGAATCCGTAGTATTTTTTTACGTTATCCCACAAGTAATAAAAGTTTTTGCTTCCCGCATAAGCTTCGTCGCCCAGCATCATGCCCGACCATTGGTAATCGCTCATCGCGTTGGTGCCGCTGTCGGTTAATAAATCGATATATACATCTTCGGATTTCAGAAGAAAAGTATTGTAACCCGCCGATTTTATTGCCTTTTCCCTTTGTGCGCGGGTCGTCATCTTTATCGGTTCGACCATCTTAATTTTGTAAGGTTCCGCCCAACTTCTTTTTACTAACTTTTTCTTAGCCATTTTTCCTCCGGACATTAACTGAATTGAACAAAATTAATTAATTTCGGGTTTCTTAAATCCTTCTTTTACGTATTCGGCTTCTATAACCGAACTGATACCTCCGCGAACATTAAATTTTGCAGTCAATTTCATGTAGCGCGGGTGTAAAACATCTACCAAATCTTCAAGAATTTTATTCGTAACGCTTTCGAAATAGATGCCGTCGTTGCGGTACGAATTCAAGTAAAATTTATAAGACTTCAACTCAACGCATAATTTATCGGGAATGTATTCGAGAATCATCGTTGCAAAATCGGGCTGACCCGTTACGGGACAGAGCGAAGTAAATTCCGGCGCAATATGTCTGATTAAATAATCCCTTGCCGGGTAAGGGTTTTCAAAAGTATCAAGAATTTTCTTTTTATCTTCCAATTTATTTCTCCCTAAACTTTTTTAAAAATACTTGGGTCTTATTTTGTACGGAATCGGGTCTTCGATACCAAGTTGTTGGAATCCGCGCAAACGCAAAGCGCAACTATCACACACGCCGCAAGCTTCGTCTTCGTTTTGGTAACACGACCACGTTAAATTCAACGGGGCGTTAAGTTCCAAACCCTTGCTTATAATTTCCGATTTTCTCAAATGAATAATGGGCGTTACAATTTCGATATTCGTGCCGGGTTTGGTGCCCAGATTTACCGCATGCTCAAAAGCTTTAAAAAAATCGGGTCTGCAATCGGGATAACCCGAAGAATCTTCGAACACAGCTCCGATAAAGATTTTGGTCGCACCCAGAATTTCCGCCCAGCTTGCACAAACGGAAAGTATGTTTCCATTTCTGAACGGAACATAGGACGTTGGGATTTCCTTACTAGTCAAATCCGCTTTGGTCACTTCCATGCTTTCGTCTGTTAAAGACGAGCCGCCGATTTTTTTGAAATAGGTAAAATCGATTACCATTCTTTTTTTTACGTTATAATGGTCTGCAATATCGTTGAATGCGCGTAATTCCCTCTTCTCGGTTCTCTGACCGTAATTTGCATGGAGAAAAGCCAAATCGTACGACTGCGCGGCAATTGCCGCCGTTACGCAACTATCCATGCCCCCGCTTACCGCAACAACAGCAAGTTCTTTTTTCATAACAAAAATCACAAAAAATGAGAGAATTAAGATACTAAAATCTTAAAAAATAGTGAAAAGGTTTGCTTCTTGTGGCATTTGTCTAAGAGCGAAAATTTGTTATTGAACGGATTTATAATTTGTTTTACAATTTTTACTAACGGGGGGATCATTTAGCTGCGGAATTGAACACGGATTGCTTTCAATCTGAGTTTGAAATTATGTTTTTTAATCCAAAGGACTTCTAACGCCAAAGCCGCCTTTGTTAATTACGTGAGTGTAAATCATTGTGGTTCTAACAGATTTATGTCCCAAAAGTTCTTGTACGGTACGGATATCGTAGCCGTCTTGTAAGAGGTGCGTTGCAAAAGAGTGGCGAAAAACCTGAGGGGAAATATGTTTATTTATTCCGCTTTTTTTAGAAGCCGTTTTAACCTTTCTTTGAATTGTGGAGGAATAAATATGATGACGGTAAAGCTGGCCGGTTTTTTCATCCTTTGCAAATATTTTTGACGGAAAGACATATTGCCAAGCAAACTCTTTATTAGCATTGGGATATTTTTCAGCAAGTGCATAAGGAAGAGTGGTTTTGCCGAATCCCTTTGAAAGGTCTTGCTTGTGCAAGTTTTTAACTTTTTTAATTTGATTTTTGATTAACGGGATTATTTTTTCGGGCAGAACGGTAAATCTGTCTTTTGCGCCTTTTCCGTCTCGCACCAGGATTTGTTTATACTCAAAATCGATATCCTTTACGCGTAGTCTCAGAGCTTCAGAAAGTCGAAGTCCGGAGCCGTAAAGCAAAGAGCACACAATATATTCCACGCCTGTAATATGGTTAAGAACGGTCTTTACTTCGTGTTTGGAAAGAACGACGGGAGCGGATTTTTTATATTTGGCGCGTTCAATTTGATCGATTTTCCCAATATCCTTGCGTAGAATTTCTTTGTAGAGAAAAATTAACGCATTTAGAGCTTGATTTTGAGTGGATGGAGCAACATGTTTTTTTACGGCAAGAAAGTTAAGAAAATTGCGTATTTCTTTTACTCCCAAATCATTCGGATGTTTTTTATTGTAAAAATAAATATAACGAAGTATCCAGTTTACGTAAAGTTTTTCTGTATTAGGGCTATAATGTTTTACCCGCAATTTATTTCTAACCGATTGAATAAGTTTTGATTTAGCCAAAATAATATACTGCCGGATATTTGATAAAAAATATGTTTAATATACTGCAAATATTATGAAAATACAAAATGGGATATTTAGATACAAATAATTTGATTTTTAAAAAGACGTCATATCATACTAAAATTGATGGAATTTCAACTAAAATGAATTGACTTTGATCATTGAAATTCTTATTATGAAGCAAAAATTAGAATATATTAATAAAAAACAGCGGAAAAAACTGCAAGTTATTATATAGTTATGCAACTAATAAGTTTAATACAAAATAGGAGTAAAAATGAATATCAAGAAAGCATTTATTATTATTATATTTTTGCCATTTGCTCTTTATGCAATTGGTACTGGTGGTTTATTGATTCACGTACCATATGCAAAAATATATTTTGATAATGTTGAGCAAAAGGATTTTAAGGCTTATGTCCATCCTATGGAGGGAGCTTGGCTAGTCTTGATGCCTAATGAAAATTATGGTATTGCGTTTGATAAAGTTAAAAAACAAATAATAAAAATTGATTTACAATACATAAAACAAACGGAATGGCAAAATGTTGTTAATGTGCCGCACGGTGCCCCTTTTACTGTTATGCCTGGTCGTCCCTCTTTTGGTAAAACATATTGTGAAGGTATATTTAATAATATACATATAAAAATTATAGTTGAAAGATAGGAGTAGATATGTTCCCCTTAGATAAAAATACTATACAACAGATTACAACAATACTAGTCTTTCTTTCAATCTCTTATTACTTATTCATATCTTTCAGACACTCCATAACAATGAGTGTTTCAAAAAACATAAGTAAATTTCTTAGATTCAAAGAAGACGGTGAAATTGAAGAGAACGGCATTAATGCTAATGACCTTAAAAGGACATTTATGGCGAGTGCTTTTTCTTTAGCAAGCGCAATCTATGTCTATGTTGAATGGGCATCTTATGATGGACTGTTCGCGCTTTGGTCTCCTATAACTTGGGCATTAGGTATATATATACTATATAAACTTACTACTAAAATTTATGAAGTCGGTCGATCATCTTGGACACTTCATTCTTTTTTAGGTGATTACTTTGATAATGAAAAAACAACAAAAATATCATCACTTGTTACAAGCAGTGTTTTTTTATTGCAAGTTGCGGCTGAGGTTGTTGTAGGTATAGCCGTACTAAAAGCTTTTATTGGACCTGAAATATCAATTACATATTTAAGCATAGTTGTAGGAACTATTTTTATAATTTATTCTCTCATTGGTGGTCTACCATCAGTACTTGTTACAGATAACCTTCAGTATCGTCTTGTATTATTGTCATTATTTGCCATATTTCTTATTGCAATTAATGAAGGTGGAGCAACCGGTTATAATCATTTGTTAGAATCTCTACCTACTTTTTTACCTTCTGGAACAAATTGGATTATAGTACTAAGTTTACTAGCTCTTAATTTCCCTCTACTGTTTACTGATATGTCCGTTTGGCAAAGAATATCTGCTTCAAAATCTGTTAAAGAAGCAAAGGAAGGATCAAAAAAATTTTTTTGGTCACTATTATTTTGGATGTCTGCAATTGTAATTTTCGGTACAGCTTTCAGCTCCTCCTTTACAGATGTTGACACCGTAAGACCAGCAATTAGGATGATTTCTTTTTTTTCAGATTCAATTGCTTACCCATTCTTAATAACTGGTTTTATTGCTGCACTTCTTAGTACAGCAGACACATTTTTAATTTCTTCAGTTCAGACTATAATTGCTGATTGGAAATATCGAGAAGCACTAAAATCAGTAAATTATAATTCATCGAATCTAGATGAAAATACCCATAAAAGAATGATTAAAGATTCTAGAATTGGAACCCTTGTATTTGGTATAGTTTCAGTAGCTATTGGTATTTTGACTTGGTTTTATTTAGGTAAATTGTTAGAGCTACTATTTGTTATTTTTGGCATACAGACCTCATTGGCACCAGCAGTTTTATATTCTTTGTTCAAAAAGGAAGCACATATTGCTAAACAAGCTTCTTTTTATAGTATACTTGTTGGTGCTTTATTTGCAATTATAGGGCTGATATTGTCTTTCTATAATCTTACTATTATGGGAATTGCAGTTTCACTATGGACTCCATTAATATCCCTTCTGTTATCAAGTGTAACATTCTTATTATTTATTAGGAGGACTAATGGATAACCTAATAAATTATACTTCTTATTTAATAGCTATTGGCTGCATTTTATTTTTTGTTATAGACTCTCTTGAAAAACTGGAAAAAGCTATTTCTAAAATAGATACTTCCCAAATTCCAGTTGATAATGTATCTATAACAGATAATGGAGAAGGATATAAATCTTTGGTAATACCATTCAATTCCCTTTATAAATTTTTTAGGTTATGGCGGGACAAAAGATTTTTGGGACAAGGTAAATACTTCTCTAAAATTATTATTGCGTTAATACTCATATTGTTTAGCTTACAAATTTTATCTGACCTTTTTTCAAACATTATTTCTTTATTTGCTCAACTAAGTTTATTACTTAAATTCTTCATACACTTAATTGCTGCAATCTTTCTTATTATATGGAGTTTTCTATATCGATTATCAAAAAAATATTTAGCAAACAGTGTGGTTGCATAACCCGCCAATCAAGCTGAATTTGCCACGCCGGCGATGAATCGGCAAAGGGAAGTTTGTTTAAGGCGTGGCAAATCAGCTTATCGGCAGCCCGTTATATGTTTTAGAAAAATTGTTATTATTTGAGAGTAGATATGGATTTAGAAAAACTTAAAATTGATATTGAATTGCTTGCCGAAGATATAGAAAAAGCTTATAATAGTAATCAGGGTATTGATTCCCAAAACCAAGAAAATATACGTATGTGGAAGATTTATAATGAAATTAGGGAAAAAGTTATCGAATTATCTTCTGAAAAATTTTCTTCTCTCCGTCAAATTGAATTACCTCCACCGAACAATACCAACCAATATTTACGAAATAGATATTATAAACAAGAACTTTTACCACTTTTAAATGAAGTTAAAAAATTAAGTAAGTATTATAATTCTTACTTAAACGGGACAAAATCAAGTTCAATTAATACAAATGTGTAATTTTAGAATTATTGAGTAATCGTTTTCACCGTGTTGTTAGACAATTAAGAAATAGATATGGAGATCGACCTCCTTTAACTATTGAAGACGAATATGATTTTCAATATTTACTTCACGCTCTTCTAAATCTATATTTTGATGACATCCGCCCTGAAGAATGGACACCAAGTTATGCTGGTGGCCATTCAAGGATTGATTTTCTCCTTAAAAATGAGAAAACATTAATTGAGTTAAAAAGAACAAGAGAATCATTGACAGGAAAACATATTGCTGATCAATTGATTATAGATATTGATAGATATAAGGTTCATCCAGATTGTGAATCTTTATTTTGTTTTATTTATGATCCAGAAGCACGAATTTCTAACCCAAGTGGTTTAGAAAATGATTTGTCAAAAAGCGAGAATGGCTTCGAAGTAATAGTCCGAGTAAGACCAAACATATAACCCGCAAATCAACTTGACCGCCGTACTCGTGCGGGTTTTCTGCTAAGTTTAAGTTTGGTTTGTTAATTCTGTTTGCTGTTAGATTGGGAACTGTGCAGTGTAAATTTGGTCGCCGTGCTTGTTGAGAGATCCCCGCATTCGCGAGGACAGGCTTAAGCACGGCTTATAAAAATAAATATTCGTTGTTAGCTTGTCATTGCACTTTGGGGCGGACAAGTTATGCCAAAGGCATCCCAAAGAAGTAATTTTTAGATATTGGGGATTTGCAACGCCGTTAGGTTACAGTTATTCCTTTTGATATTTAAATAAATTTTCGATATATTGTTGTACAATTGTACATAATCGGGAACACATTATGAGTTTAGTTGTCGACACTTCGGTTATTATTTCTGTTATTACTAATGAAGCACATAAAGCAAAACTAATAAGAGCAACAAAAGGAGAAGAATTAATAGCTCCTGTCTCACTTCACTGGGAAATTGCCAATGCATTTTCCGCTATGTTTAAAAAGAATAGAATTTCATTAGAACAAGCGAAGGAAGCTATTAAATATTATTCCCAGATAAAAATAAGATTTGTTGATATTGACTTGATTAAAGCACTGGATATCGCTTATAAATATAAAATTTATGCTTATGATGCTTACTTTATTGTTTCCGCAAAACAATATAAAAGTAAACTTATTAGTTTGGATAAAGGTCTTATCAACATTGCCAAACAAAATAAAATTATCACTATAGAGGTTTGAGATGAATATATATACATATAGCGAAGCACGACAAAAATTATCCAAGTTATTAAACGAAGCAAAAAAAGAAGGTAAAGTAATTATCAAAAGAAAAGATGGAACAACCTTTGAAATTAAACCGGTTACTGAAAATAAATCTCCTTTGGATGTTAAAGGTATAAAGCTAAATTTAAAAACAGATGAAATAATCAACTTTATTAAAGATAGCAGAAGTTCCAAAAACTTTGGTAACATAAACCGCAAATCCAAGTAATACAACTGCGGAGCAGGCAACTTGTGCGTTATACCGCTGGATGAGCTGTGTTTGATTCAGATTGAGAGTTTTAAGTTCGTGATGAGTGCTTGCGCGGTCATGTTATGCCAAAGGTATCCCTGAAAACAAACTTTAGAAATTGGAAATTTCCAAAACTGTTATACGCATTAATTAATTAAGAAAGGAAAATAATATGAAAACCATGACTTGCAGGCAACTGGGCGGGGCGTGTGAAAAGGAGTTTCATGCTAACACATTTGAAGAAATGGCTGAATTGAGCAAGCAGCACGCAATGGAAATGATACAAAAGCAAGATGCGGCGCATCTGGAGGCAATGAAAAAAATGCAAGAGCTTATGAAAAACCCGGATGAGATGAACAAGTGGTTTGAATCAAAACGTAAGGAGTTTGAATCTTTGCCCGACAGTTAATGTTCAGTAAATAAACAAAAAAATTAGTCCAATATCCGCTGCGCTACTTTGTTACAGTTGAGCATGATACTAAAACACCCCAATACACGAATAAATCCGTTAATGCAAAGATCAATTTTAACCTTTTGTCTTAAAAAAAATTTATAGGTAAATTTTTTAAGAAATTAAATTAAAATAGTTTTCATAAAGATTATTGAATAAAATGAGAGGGAATGAACATTGAATATTTTGCGCACTCTTTCGTTTTATGTGTATATACTTACGGTTTTTACCGCTTCCCTTTCCGCAAAGCCGGATGGCTATGTCCATAACTGGCAGAGAACAAACCCGGGTGGTGGGGGTGCTTTTAGCACTATCGGCGCCAGCGCAAGCGGTATTATAATAGCCGGAAGCGATTTGAGCGGAGTTTATAGAAGTCTGGACGGCGGTAAAACTTGGGACGTTGCCGGAATTTACCGGGGTATTCAGGAAACACACATCGCCGGTATTGGATTTGATCCATACAACGGCAACATTATTTTCATTGGTTCGGAGAACGGAATTTATCGCAGCATTGACGGTGGCGAATCGTATTCGAAAGTGTTCGATTCCGGTTATATTACGGATATTGAAATTGCCCGGAATGATACTTCGATTGGATACGCCGCTTACAGAAACGCTTATAATACTTCCACGTGTAAAATTTTACGAACTTCAGATAACGGTAGGAATTGGACGATAATTTCGCAGGACTTCCCTGCCGGCGAACCGATCTTGAAAATTGTCTGCGACCCGCACAACGCCGATATTGTTTATGCGCTTACCGGAAAAAGTCGATTTGTATGCGGTCCGGCCCGTCTTTATCAAAGTGTTAACGGCGGGAAAAATTGGACCCGTTTGGCTGACCAGGCCGGATCTATTATGGATATTGCTGTTGACCCTAACGACGGCAATGTTTTATACCTATCCACTTACAGCGCTACTTGTACTGCCAACGAATGGGGTTGGACGGATATGAACGGCACCTTATACCGCAGTCTGGATAAAGGAGCAACCTGGAAAAAGATGGCGGACAGAACAGGCATAATTTTCATGGACCCGGATACATCCGGCTTGATTCGATTACTCGATCCCCGTGAGATCAATTCATGGAGAGAAGATGCCGGTACATGGACATCGGTCGATAGCGGACATACTTTCACCCATACCGGATTTATTGATAATTGGGATTGCGGTTTCAACGGTATATACGATCCAGAGTATTCCACCCACGAAACCTACGGCACAAGTTTTAACGGACTTTGCCAAACCCTTGGAACGGATTTATCTAACCCCGATGTGATTTTATGGACAAATTCGCAATTTAGTTTTCGCTCGGTGGACAACGGAACAACATTCAAAAATACTTTTACGCGAGAGATAAAACCGGGCTGGTGGCAATCAACCGGTTTTGATAATATCGATATGATTGATATTGCCATTCATCCCGCAAATAATAACATAATATTTATCGGTTTATTTGATATCGGCTTATGGCGCAGTTTGGATCACGGTAAAAGCTGGCAATCTTGTAATAATAAAAACTTTACCGGATCATGGAAAGAATACGGCGGTAATACCGCAACAGTTGCCGTAGACCCCGTGCGTACAAATGTTGTTTGGGCAACCATGTCCGAATATCAAGAAGGAGAATACCCGACGTACCTTGTGCGAAGCGATGAAACGGGAGCGCAAGACAGCTGGGTTATATCTAACGGAGGCTTACCGGAAACCGAAGTTATGGGACTTTCCGTCGATCCGAACAGCCCGGTAGAAAACCGGACATTATTCGTAACTGCCGAGGGCGATGTGTACCGTAGTGTGGATGACGGGTACAATTGGAACAAGGTATTGGAAAACAACGGAATACGTTTTACGGCAGTGGATTGGTTCGACGGCAACTTGGTTTATGCCGGTGGCGGTGCGGGATTTTGGCGTTCAACGGACGGTGGTAACACTTGGGAAGAAACCGGCGTTCCGGATATGCGGGGGAATAAAGATTTTTGGGACTCCGAGGGGCAAGGCGTATTTGATATACATCCCGATCCACATAAAACGGGCGTGGTTTACGTAACCGCATTCGGAACGCAGAAAGGGTTATGGCGCAGCAACGATGCGGGTGTCAGTTGGGAAAAATTATTAACCGATAATTACATGCGCCGGGTTGCAGTTTCACCGTTAAATCCCAACATTATATATGCCACTTCTTCTTCTGCGTTTAGCTACGGGGGTTATCAACCGGAATCAAACGGTGTTCTCTTTTCAAACGACGGGGGAAGCACATGGACAAAAGCAAACGAGGGTATGGCTTGGCCCTTTGCCGTCTGCGTTGAATTGGATTCGCTTGGTTATGTTTTTGTCGGTTCATCCGGAACAGGTTTTCAAATGGCAAAGATACCGGGAACAAGTACTTCAATCGAAAACGGAAAACACCAAATAACCGATTTTAAATTAATGCAAAACTACCCAAATCCGTTTAATCCTACTACAACAATTAAATATGCTATTCCCAAAACCCCCCTTAATCCCCCCTTTGCTAAAGGGGGGAAAACAGGGGGGGTCGTAATGCTCAAAGTTTATGATGTTCTAGGACGGGAAATTACAACGCTTGTTAAAGAAAAACAACCTGCCGGAAAATACAAAGTAACATTTGATGCAAATAATTTGCCAAGCGGAATTTATTTATACAAACTTCAAGCGGGAAGTTTTGTTCAAACAAGGAAAATGATTTTGCTGAAATAGTTTCTTACAACCGCTCCAACACTTTACCGACATAAACGATATGATTTTGTAAATACATTGGGGAAAAGCGGTTCGGCAATATATTAAAACAGAACACGTATTCTAGGAAATAATGAGTAACAATGTTTGCAAAATGTTACTGTTGGTAAATCCACCATTCATTATAAAATTAATGACTATTTACGGTTTCAGTGCAAGCAACAACACTCTACATTACCTTAATATTAAAAGATTTGATTTGTAATATTTTGTACTGTGCGGATACGGATGGTTTTATCTCTAAACAACAAAACAACCGTACGTTTTACTTATTAACTTCGCTTTTTAATTTGAAAATCAAAACGCCAACAACAAAACTTACTGCCGAAGAAAGTAAAAACGGCACCGAACTTCCGAAAGCATCCCACAAAATACCGGCAACAACGGAACCCGTCATCATAGCGAAACCGGAAAACATTGTTAAAAGTCCGATTGCAGAACCGAGGTAATCGCCCGGAATTAAATCCGAGACCCAAGCTTTTATTACTCCTTCGTTGGAAGCCGAATAGATTCCGTAAAGGGCAAACAGTAACCAGATAATAATCATACTCGAGTTAAAAGCAAACCCTAAATAAACAAGCGAGAAAACAAACAATCCGGAAATAAAAACATTTTTCTTTCCGAATTTATCGCTCATCAATCCGATTGGATATGAAACGATTGCGTAAACAATATTATAAAAAACGTAACCGCCAATTGCCAAAGTATCGGAAGCGGAAATGTTTTTTGATTTCAGAATTAAAAAAACATCGCTGCTGTTAACGAAAGAGAAAAGAATAAACAAAACGAAAAGTTGTTTATAACGTTTAGGGGCAATCTGCCAAAATTCTTTGTACGTATATTTTTTTACTGAATTTTCCCCGGCTTTTTTCGATTTAACATCTTTGATGGTTAAAGTAAATAAAATTGTTAATATGGCGAGAACTATTGCCGCGATATAAACAAATTGATAATCGACTTTATAAAAATGCAAAAGCGCAATTGCCACCAAAGGTCCAACAACCGCTCCCAAAGTATCCATTCCGCGATGAAATCCAAATACGGCGCCGGTATTTCCCGAAGCATTGGCGGCTAAAATTGCATCGCGGGGTGCGGTTCTTATTCCCTTCCCCACTCTGTCCAAAGTTCTTGAAAAAATAACTGTGGAAACTTTGGGTATGAAACCGGGTAAAGGTTTTACAATAGAAGACAAACCGTATCCCAAAACCACGAAAACCGAGCGTTTCCCCAATTTATCGGATAAATTACCGAAATATCCTTTCAGTAAACCGGCGGTAACCTCGGCAATACCTTCTATTAAACCGACGAGCGACATTGAAGCGCCGAGCGTAACGGTTAAGAATAACGGCGTTACCGGATAAAGCATTTCGCTCGCAAAATCGGTGAAGAAACTTACCAGACCTAACAAAAAAACTTGCTTGGGAATCTTTTTAAATAAACGCACAGCGGCTCCGGGTTTATACGGTGAAATTATGCGAATAAAATTCAAATGAAGGTAAAGTTATAAAATTGGAGAGTTAATTGTGGAATATTCGTAAAAAAAATTCAATTTGGGTTGATAATTTGATTACAACTTTTATCTTTGTAATTTAATGTTAGAAAGATATTGAAAGAGCCTTCCAAAATTAATAATCGAGGTTTGATATGGAATTTTACGAATTGCATCCGGAAAACCCGCAAATCCGGTTCATCAAAAAAGCAGCGGACGTATTAAGTAACGGCGGAGTAATAATTTATCCTACCGATACCGTGTACGGTTTGGGTTGCGATATTTTTGAAAAAGACGCACTGGAAAGAATATTTTTAATAAAAAACGAGGCTCACACCAAATTATTAAGTTTTATCATACCGGATTTCAAAAACATTTCGCAATATGCCAAAGTTTCGGATATGGCTTTTAAATTGATGAAAAAACTTACACCCGGACCTTATACGTTTGTTCTGCCCGCCGCACGCGAAGTTCCTAAAAAATTATGGACGAAAAGAAAAACCGTGGGAATCCGTATTCCCGATTGTAAAGTTACACGTATGCTCGTAGAAGAATTGGGGCATCCCATTATCAGCACAAGCGTAACAAACAGAAAGGGTGAAATATATTTCGACCCGGAAGAAATAAAAAGGTTTTTTAACCCTCACGTCGATTTAATGCTTTCTATAGGTGCGCTTAGCGGCAAGCCGTCAACCATAATCGACTTGAGCGGTGAAGAACCAGAAATTATACGTGAAGGAGCGGGCGAAATTAACTTTTTGGCCGTTTAACCTTTTAATTTTTTAACTTTGTTCGCGATACGTCATAAACACGTTTGCCTGAACCGCAGGCATTACAATCATTTCATTAATGTTTGCATGCGGAGGACGGGTTGCACAAAATACGACTGCATCGGCAACGTCTTCACCGGTTAACGGTTTTATCCCCTCGTAAACTTTTTTGGCTTTCTCCTCATCGCCGTAAAACCTTACGATGCTGAATTCCGTTTCTACCATGCCGGGATCGACGGTGGATACGCGAACGCCTTTTCCCAATAAATCCATGCGCAACGATTTCGTAATTGCCGCTACGGCGTGTTTGGTAGCGCAATAAACTCCGCCGCCTTTGTATGCTTCGTGACCCGCGATAGAACCGATATTAATAACATGACCTTTTCCCCTTTCAACCATACCGGGAACTACAAATCGCGTAACGTAAAGAAGTCCTTTTATATTAGTATCTATCATTTCCTCCCAACCTTCAATATCGTCTTCGAACAGCGGATTCAATCCCCTGCCCAAACCGGCGTTATTTACAAGAATATCTATTTTACGCCATTTTTCAGGCAGACCGGAAACAAAGCTCTCCACTTCACGTCTGTTTCTTACGTCTAATTTATGCGCCAACACTTTTACATTATAATTATCCGTAATTAATCGGAGAAGTTCATCCAATCTTTCTTTTCTTCTCCCCGTAATAATCAAGTTGCTCCCTTCCTTAGCAAAAGCAATTGCACATGCCTTTCCTATTCCGGACGTAGCACCGGTTATAAAAACAATTTTATCTTTTATTGAAAAGTTCATTTTACCTCCTAAAATATTATGATAAAAGTTAGAAAAATTTTTTATTTTTTATTACCTTATTATGAAATTAAATGATTAATTCGGATAAAAAATTCTTGTTTGCTGCGGCTAATTTTTTTATATTAAAATACCTTAAAATCTTTTTTAGCCATGTATCCTAAATCTACAAAAATCGACATATCAAATTTTCATCGAACGAAGTTAATAAATCACTTAATTTACCAACTAATTTAACGAGGGAGGTATGTTAAAAAAATCTCATGCTACAATGTTCGGCATAGTATTTTTCTTACTGTTTACTATGCTCGGACAATTGTCAGCTCAACAGACTCTTGAGGATGTAAAGAAGGCACGCGGCCTAGACGATAACGACGTTTTGGCTGCAGTGAAAACCTTTATGCCGCGAGGGGGTCGCGACGAATACTTCGCTTTCGTCGGAACCGGTAATTCCGGAACAATGATTGTTTACGGAATTCCATCGATGCGTATCTACAAATACGTTGGTGTATTTTCACCCGAGCCGTGGCAAGGATACGGTTATGACGACGAAAGTATGCTTATGTTAAAGAAGGGTTCCTTCGATGATCGCATTTACAGCTATGGCGATATGAGATATCCCGCACTTTCCGAAACTAACGGCGAATATAACGGAAAATATCTCTTTTATTCGGACGGAGCTAATTCCCGTATCGCAATGTTAGGATTGGACGATTTTGAAACCAAACAAGTTCTTCCCCATCCTTTATTCGTTAATTGCTTCCCAGGCGTTGCGGTTACCGAAAATACGGAATGGGTTATTCAAACAAGTCAATATCCCGCTCCTTGGGAAAACAAAACTGCCGATATTGAAAAAGAATTCGATTCTAAATTCAAATCCGGAGTAACCTTCTGGAAATTTGTGGATCCGAAAGAAGCTACAAGATCCGGTCATCATATCGGCCGTATGATTAAAGAAGAATCTTTTACCGTGGAATTGCCTCCTTTTACTCTCGACTATTTTGATACCGGTCGTAAAGGAAGCAAAAACATGGTTGTAGGTTTAGCTTCAAAAGACGGCAAAAATTATATCTATATTATTGATTATTCTAAACTGAAAGACAAAGTATCGTCACGATTTAACGAAACAAACATTGTTTCGACCAAAGACGCCGTAAGCGAGAAAGGGCTTGCAATGATAGAACTGCCCGAAGCGGCAAGAAAAGTTAAAGTTACACCCGACGGTAAATACTTTATTACCGCAAGCGACAATGCAATGGTATTCGACTTCGATAAAGTTGCATCCGCATTGGCCAACGGTACTTTCAACGGTAAAACCGCGGGAGATATTCCGTTAATCGATGCCGCATCGGTAATGAAAGGAAAAATCAATATTGGTAAAGATGCCATGGATTTGGCTTTCGATTACAGAGACGGCGTTGTTTATTCTTCGGCATATTCCGATAAGAAAATTGTCCGTTGGAACTACAACGACATGAAAAAAGAAGGCGAATTAGCCTTAACTTTCAAACCGGGTCAATTGATGACACCGCAAGGCATGTCTGCCGCACCCCATTCAAATTATCTTGTTGCGGTTGATAAAGAAGGTTTATACGACCATTTCCCGAATGTGGGACCTGTAAGACCAAGTTTTCAACATTTAATTGATATCTCGTCTGACAACATGAGAGATATTTACACAATGAGTTTGCCTCAAGCTAACATCTACGGTTCGGTTGCCGTTCTGAGAACTACAATCAAACCGATTATCAGATACGCTTTAGGTACAAACACAAGAACCGGTGAAATTTCCGATTTCAAAACCGTTGCAGGTCAAGAAAAAGTTGAACGCCAAGGTAACAGGGTTCACGTATTCGGTACTTTGATCCGTTCGCACATCACACCGGAAATCGTGGAAGTTAACCAAGGTGATGTTGTAACATTCCACTTAACAAACCTTGAGAGAGCGGAAGACGAAACCCACGGTTTTACTATCAACACTTATGGTAAACACGGAAGTTTTGAGCCGGGTAAAACCGCTTCGCTTACATTCGTGGCAGACCGTGCGGGAGCCTTCCCATACTACTGTACCGAATTCTGTTCGGCTCTTCACTTGGAAATGGAAGGTATTCTTCTTGTTAAACCTAAAAACTGGAAAGGTAAAGTTGAAAAAGAAGTTGCTTTAACAAAAGAAGAATTGGCTCAATACAAAAAACAATATGAGAAGAAAGTTGAAGTAATCAAACAAACCGGCGACGTAATTAACGGCGTGGTTAAATTCTTAAAAGAAAACGATTACGCTAAATATCCTTACGTTAAAGCACTTGTAGAGGATGCCGTAGATCAATTGGAAAAAGGAAAATTTGCTAAAGAGAACTATGAAAAATATGCAAAAGAAGGCAAATGGAAAGATGCTTTCTTATGGGCAGAACAGTATTGGCAATACCAAGTTAAAGCCGCCGATGTTGGACTGCGTGCTAAGACACTATTAGAAGAGAAATTACAAGGAGGCAAATAATGAAAAAGGTAAATAAATTAATACGGAAATCATTATTGGTTACTGCCATCTTTGCTTTCTCTGCCTTGTTATTGGTTAATTGTGGAGGAGAAAAGAAATCCGGCGCGGCCGGTTTAAACGGTGCACCGTTCGGAGACGAATCTTTCGGCGACGTGGTTAAAAGAAGAGGTCTGAATGCTCAAGACGTATTAGCCGCAGTTAAAACATATACACCTGATAAAATCGAAGACGAATATGTTTCACTTAACTCCGGCGGTCAGGCAGGTAACATGCCTATGTATACCGTGCCTTCGATGAGAATGATTAAATACGTTCCCACCGCAGCCAGACAACCATACAATGGTTATGGCTATAGCGTGGAAACCAAAAAATTAATGGAAAAAGGATTCATCGACGGTGAAGAAATCCTTTGGGGTGATACTCACCATCCGGGATTCTCCGAAACCGACGGTTTGTATAACGGTAAATGGGCTGCTATTAATGACAAAGCCAATCCCAGAATTTATATTGTTAGCTTAAAAGACTGGGAATTAAAACAAATCGTTCAGAATCCAATTTTCCGTTGCGACCACGGCGGTTGTTTCTTTACCCCGAATTCAGAATACATCATGGAAGCCGCTCAATATCCGGCTCCTTATGATAGAAAATACCATCCGCTTACGGAAGCAACATTCGAAAAATATTGGAGAGGCGGTCTGACTTATTGGAAATTCAATAACGAAACCGGTAAAGTCGACGAAAAGAATTCGTTTACTTTCGAATTTCCACCTTATACACAAGACTTAAGCGATGCCGGTAAAAACGCAAGCTACGGTTGGGGTTTCACAAACTCATTCTGTTCCGAAATGTATTTCGGAGGAATCGAAAGAGGACGCCCGCCGTTTGAAGCAGGTTGTTCTTCCAAAGATACCGACTATTTGCACGTAACCAATTGGAAGAAAGCAGCGGCATTAATCAAAGCCGGTAAAATTAAAATCAAAAAGGTTCGTGATCACATTGTTATTCCGATTGAAAGTGCAGTTAAACACGGATTGCTTTATTTAATCCCCGAACCTAAATCTCCTCACGGCGTGGATGTTGATCCTACGGGAGATTACATCATCGTTGCAGGTAAATTGGATTCCCATGCGTGGGTATATTCGTTCAAGAAAATTATGGACGCCATCAAAAACAAAAAATTTGAAGGCACCGACAAATTCGGTATTCCGATTATTGCATTGGAAGATGCATTGCACGGAAGCGTGGAAGTCGGTTTAGGTCCTCTGCACAATCAATACGATGATGAAAAAGGTATCGTATACACATCCATTTACGTTGATTCCCGTGTAACCAAATGGGATTATTTGAATCTGAAAGTGTTGGATTATGTAAGTTCACATTATAATATCGGACACTTGGTTTCCGCTCACGGCGATACTAAAAAACCGCATGGAAAATATTTGATTTCGTTGGATAAACTTTCAATCGACAGATTTAATCCCGTCGGACCTTTGCATCCGCAAAACCATCAATTAATTGATATCGACGCACCAAAAATGAGAATCATATATGATTTGCCATTACCGATGGGCGAACCGCATTACACTGCTTTAATCAGCATAAAAGATTACAAATCCGTCGATAAATATCCGGTCGGTACCGATATTACAACCGGTAAAAAATCCAAATACTTTACTGCTCTTGGCAAAGAAAGAGTTGTAAACAGAGGTAAAACGGTTGAAGTTTTCGGTACAATAAATAATGGCAAAGTTACTCCCGGTAACATTAACGTTAACCAGGGACAAAAAGTTATTATTCATCTAACAAACCACGGACAAACAAAACTCGATCACTACGTTTACGAAGTTGCGGCTAACGATGCAATGTACAGATGGAGACCGGGTGAAACCGCAACTATCGAGTTCGTTGCAGAAAAAGCCGGTATGTTCCCGTTGTTGTTGGATGAAATTCACAGCCCGGAAAACCGTCAACTTCAAGGGTATCTGGCTGTTAAGTTCAATCAAGAAGCCGAAAATGCACGCTTGTTAGCTTACTCTAAACGGGTTCAAGCAGATATGCAGATGCAAGCATTCAAACCTTCTGCAATTGAAATTAAGAACTTGTTACCTGGAGAAATGGAATTCCTGAACTATGGATGTAACGCATGCCATAAATTCGGTACCGAATTTAACGGACCCGATTTGCTGATGGTTGACAAGCGCAGAGACGACAAATGGCTGAAATCGTGGATACTTAATCCCGAAAAACATTACAGCGAACCGGATATAGAAGCAATGCGACAGAAATATAAACTCGCAATGCCTAATCAAAATGTTTCGGAAAAGGATGTTGGCAAAATTATTCAATACTTGAAAGCTAAATCCGAAGCTGTAATGAAAGAGATGACAAATAAAAAATAATTGTCAATCAGTTTAACCAAAAGAGACTGGATTTAATAAATCCGGTCTCTTTTTTTTTGGTCTTAGAATCGTTAAATTTTAGGACTAAATTTTTTCAAATAATAAACGGAAGTAGGTCTTATGAAAAAAATACTCACCAGCATTGTAGTTGTTTTTATCTCTATCACTTTTATTGTTAACTGCGGCGGAGAGAAAAAAGCTCCGACTAAAGAAGCTCCCGCCAAAAAGGAAGTTAAAAAAGTAGCCGATTTGGCAAACGGAGAGAAAGTTTTTAATAAAGTCTGTGTCGCTTGCCATCTTACCGGTGTTGCCGGCGCTCCTGCGGTAACCGATAAGGCAAGATGGGAAGAAAATGCGGCAAAAGGTTTCGACGTTTTATATAAAAGCGTTTTGAACGGTGTGCCGAAAGGTAAATACGGCGTTATGCCTCCACGCGGAACTTGTACCGATTGTTCCGACAAAGACCTTTACGATGCGGTACATTTTATTTTGAAAAAAGCAGGAGTAACAGCCAAAGAATAGATTTTTAATAACAAAATCGGATGGCAGCACAATGGGAAATGCAAAGAATAGGATTTACCAGGTTTTAGCGATTTTGGGTATTATACTTTTATTCGTAACATTTTATTCCCCTATTTGGTCTGTTGCGTTACAAAGTATTCAGTATCCCAAAACAATGTATCCCGAAGGTATTAAAATTTATTTTACCTACGACGGTGTTTACAACGGCTGTAAAGGTGTAAAAGAAAGAGAAGAATTAGCCGAGGATGTGGGCGCTGATTGTTTGATTGAAATGAATAAAATCAATCACTTTATCGGAATGTACCCCATAGTTCAAGGCGTTAACGATGTGAATGAAATCGGTGAACACGTTCCATATCCGGTTTACGCAGCGGAAAAAATTCCACCCGAAGAAATTCCGCAAGCTCTCAAGATTCTCGATTTTATTCTCAGACATTCTTTCTACCTTTTCGTGATTTTTGCAATTATGGTAATGATTTTTGCTTTTACAACCAAGAAAACACTTTCTTGGGCAGCTATTATTCCGTCTTTAATTCCTTTTTACTTTCTGGCTGTTTACACTTATTATTTGTATTGGTACGGTCATAATTTGGGATTACACGGAGGCGGAGCATTCGGCGGAATTAAACCGTTTATGCCTACTGTTTTCGGTGAAGGTAAAGTAGCACAGTTTACAACCGAATCTTATCCGTCTTACGGATTCTTTTTGGCTGTACTTACATTTTTAGTATTAATATTTGCGGTTTTACTTAAACGCAAATCACTGAAGGAAAGTGAAAGTAAAGCGTAATTTTTTTCTGGCAGTCCTAAGTTTGCTTAGGACTGCTTTTAACGAAAGGCACGAACTAAGTTGAAAAAGTCTATAGACAAGATTCCAAGTAACCGTTTCTATTCATTAAAAAAAATTTTAATAGAATTCCTTTTCCTTACTCTGTTTTTTTCACCCATTTTATCCTTACATTCGCAAAACAATGAACCCGGCACACTTTATTCCTTCGATAACATAACCGTTGATACGGCAAATGCTATTCCCCTTCAACCGATTATTGACAAAGCTTTGCCCGGTGATACGGTTTTGCTTAAACCGGGATTTTATACCGGTCCGGTTACAATTACCAAAAACAATATTACCATAGACGGACAAGGTAAGTCCGTTATTTCCGGTTTAAATAAAAGATCGGTTATTTATATAAAAAGCGACAGCAATAATATTTTAAACTTAAAGATAATTCAATCCGGCCGTTCACACGACCAGATAGATTGCGGAATTTCCATTCGCGGAAATTTTAATACAGTAAAAAATTGCAGAATAGAAGATTGTCTTTTCGGCTTGGATATTCAAAATGCACACCTTAATAAAATTTTACACTGTGAAATTTCTTCAAAGCTCGATAGAAATCTTGCATTTAAAGGTGATGCAATAAGATTATGGTATTCTAAAAACAATCTAGTTAAGCATAACTATTGGCATCACGTAAGAGATATGGTTGTTTGGTACTCAGCTGAAAACATTTTTGAAGAAAACAAAGGAATAGGAAACCGTTACAGCATACATTTTATGTATTCGCACAATAACAAAATTTTGAACAACGAGTTTTACAAAAATTCCGTCGGTATCTTTTTAATGTACAGCGAAAAAACTTTGATGGTTGGTAATACGATTATGCAATCAAACGGTACGAGCGGTATGTGCTTGGGAATGAAAGAAACTTCTTCTAACCAGATTTTGAACAATAGATTTATTTATTCTGCAATTGGAATTTATGTTGACGTTTCTCCCTTCGTTCCTTCGAAAATGAACACGATAGAAAACAACGAAATCGCTTTTTGTGGAATGGGTGTAAAGTTTCTTTCCAACCAAGAAGGAAATCTTTTTAAACATAACTATTTTCATGATAATCTTGCCCAAGTTACCGTTGAAGCTAAAACGGCAAACCGTAACAAATGGATTAACAATTATTTTGATGATTATCAAGGATTTGATAGAGACGGGGATAACCTCGGAGATACTCCATACCGCTTATTTTCCTATGTTGAACATTTATGGGATTTTAACGAGAACGTTAGATTTTTCTACGGTGCTCCTATTCTTGTTATTTTGGATTTTCTTGAAAGATTAGCACCGTTTTCTTCACCTAAGTTTATTCTTGAAGATAAAAAGCCGCTGTTTCATTGGGTCGGTGAATTATAGTTTTTGCTGAATTAGTTCTTTGTAACAATTATTAAAAAATTCAATTGGTTTTTTAAGGGATATTTTACAATTTTAGTATACATTCTACTTCTTCTGATAATTTTAAAGACATTAAAATGAGTTCGCTATGGCAAAAGAAAACAAAACAAACATTAACAGGCGACAGTTCTTAAAATCCACCGCGGTAGCAACCGCAAGTATGGTTGCAATAGGTGCGGGAGTTTCTTTTATTCAAAAATACAAGCACGACGAAAACGACGGCAAACAACTATTACGCCCGCCGGGTGCAATAGAAGAAGATGCTTTCCTTTATGCTTGTATTAAATGTGGTCTGTGCGTGCAAATATGCCCTATTCATGCCATAAAATTAGCCGGAATAAACGAGAACCTTTCGTACGGAACTCCGTATATCAATGCCCGCGAGCAAGCATGCGATTTTTCGTGCGACTCTATTCAGTGTGCCGAAACATGTCCTACAGCCGCCTTGTATTTTGTCCAATTTAAGGAAGCCGGATTAAAAGCAATTGAAGAAGTGCAAAAACAAGGACCCGAAGCGTTAAAAAATATAAATCCGTTTAAGGTGCAAGTTGTTGCCATGAAAAAGGTAACCAGAATCGGTGTGGCAAAATTAAACGAAAAAACTTGCCTTTCGGTAAAAGGTAAAGGATTTTCTGGAACACCACGGGGAAAAGATTTCAAAGGGGTTTTAAGACCTCAATCAAAAGAATCGAGAAAAGCGTATCCGCTTAGAGAACAAAATTATGAAAGAGAGATTTGCGACTTATGCGTAACAGAGTGCCCTATAGGCGAAGAAGCAATAAAACTTGAAAAGAACGTTAATGCCGATGGAACTGTCAGTTATAAACCCAAAGTATTGGAAGGTTGCACCGGCTGCGGTGTATGCGAAATGATTTGTCCTACAGAACCGGCAAGCATTGTTATTGAAGCCGGAAAGAAGTATGAGGAGGTTTACTCATGAAACTATTCGGCAAAAAATCAGAACCGCTTCCTCCTAAAAAAAACGAGGATATGCCTCACAGTAAATTGGGGATGCCGTATAAAGATTGGATGGGCTTAAACGAAAACAGACACAAATGGAGAAACAGAAGATGGGCTTTTTTAATTTTTATTAATCTCCTTTTCGTTGTGTCTTTTGCTCTCGACCTTTCCCTACTTGAGGGTTCCCTCAGCGGTTCAAGATTATTGGGCTTTTACTTACTCGACCCTTATAACTCATTTCAGCTCTTGGCTATTTCCGTTAGGACCGAATATTTGCCTTACCTTACAATGAATTTTGTTATCGGATTTTTCACTATTGTTATTTTTTATGCGATAATGGGCGGAAGGTCTTTCTGTTCCTGGGTATGCCCGTATCATTTCTTAGCGGAATGGGCGGAAAAGCTCCACGATTACTTGGTTAAAAAGAAAAAAATAAAAGAGCATTCGTTCCAGCGCGGTTTACGTTATGTGTTTTGGGCAGGATTTATTATCTTGGCATTTGCAACGGAAAGATTAGTTTTCGAAACACTTAATCCTGTCGGAATTCTTTCGCGGGCAATGATTTACGGTCCCGGTCTAATTTTACTTTGGGTTTTGGTAATTATTGCTTTCGAAATCGTGTACAGTAAAAGATTTTGGTGCCGCTATGTTTGTCCAATAGGTGCAACATGGAGTATCATCGGCAATATTTCTCCCGTTGCAGTAAAATTTGAATTGGATAAATGCGGCCATTGCAGAAAATGCCAAGATGTTTGCCTTGTACCGCACGAATTGTGGTTTGTTACACGCGGGAAAGCAACGCAGGAAAAACATTATGTCGGCTCCGATTGTACGCGCTGCGGGTATTGCGTTGATGTTTGCCCCGGTGACGCTTTGAATTTCACAGTAAAAGGATTAGATAAAATTTTATGACGGAAAATAAATTACATAACGGCGTTTTAATAGATATTAAGCATCTTTCAAAATCGTTTAAGAAAATTAAAGTAATCGACGATTTAACAATTTCGTTTTCCCAAAACGAAAGAGTTGCCCTTATTGGTCAGAACGGAGCGGGGAAAACTACTCTGATAAGATGCATTTTGGGTCAATATGTCTACGACGGTGAGCTTAGTGTGTTCGGAATGAATCCGCGAACCGACAGGGAAGAAATACTTAAAAGCGTCGGATTCGTGCCTCAACTTCCTCCGCCTCTTAAAATGACGGTTAAAGAAATTCTCGACTTCTTTTCCGGTTTAACCGGAACCGATAAAAAAGAATTTATACAAATCAGTGAAGATTTGGGATTATCTATCGAAAACAATCTGTCGAAACCTTTTCTCAAACTTTCGGGAGGGATGAAACAAAAACTTTTGGTTTCCCTGGCTCTGGGAAGAAAACCGAAAGTAATTTTGATGGACGAGCCGTCCGCAAATTTGGACCCGCAAGCAAGAGAAATATTTTTTCAATATTTGAATAATGTAAGTAAAGATACTTTAATGATCCTAAGCAGTCACCGGATGAATGAAATATCCACACTCGTTACAAGAATTGTGGAAATGGATTTGGGCAAAGTTACGTTAGACGAACATCTTGTTATTTCGGCAAGTCCGGAAAACAAATTTTCTTACAAAATTGTTTTCAAAGAAATTAACGACGATCTAAGAAATATTCTGAACGATTGGAAATTCACCGCAGTAAACGGCAATTTTACATGGGAATCAGAAATTAATGAAAGCGATAATGCGAAATTCTTAAATATAATCTCACATTTTTCCGCCGTTATAAAAGATATGAAAGTAGAGAAACTGGAGGCCGGACAATGAAAAGAAAATTAATTCCTTTATTTTTAGTCTTTTTGTTTGCATGTTCATCCGGACCGGATTATTCACCGAGAAAAATCAATTTCGATCGTGATGTTTGTGCAATGTGCAAAATGGGATTGACGGATCAAAAATATTCCGTTCAAGCAATTAACAACTACGGTGAAGTCTTATGGTTCGACGATATCGGATGCTTGGTTGAAATGATGAAAACAGACAAATGGAAAAACTTTGCCAAAGATTCGGTTAAAATATGGATTGGCGATGCCGAAACCGGCAAATGGATTGACGCCACCAAAGCTTATTACCGTTTCGGAGATAGAACTCCGATGGGCTACGGTTACGGTGCTTTGGAAAATAAAACAGCAGATTCTCTGTTTACTTTCGATGAAACCGTTAAACGCATTGAAGAAGGTGAAACCATGCGCGAAGAATTTTTGAAAGAACATAAAATGATGAAACACGGAGACAAAGGGAAACAGTAAAATATGAAAAACGGATTAACTCAAATAGCTGTTTTGGATATTAAACAAAATTTACGCTCCAAATGGTTTTGGAGCTACAGTCTTCTGTTCGGCGGATTTGTTGCCGTAATGTTTGCCCTCGGAATAACCGAATCCCAAATTATCGGATTCGTTGGGCTAAGCAGACTTATGGTAACGTTTATGCAAATAAGCATGGCAATACTGCCGATATTCGTGTTAATATCAACCGTACGTTCGGTTGTCGGAGACCGTGAATCAAACGTTATGGAATACATGCTGTCATTACCCGTTTCCCTTTCCGGTTACTTTTGGGGAAAACTTCTCGGGCGTTTCGTAGTTATTTTCGTACCGGTATTTTTAGCTTTGTTCGGTGCTACAATTTGGGCAAGCATAACAAAAATTGATGTTCCGTGGAATATGTTCGCCGTTTACAGTTTTCAACTTGCCGCAATGGTAATTTGTTTTTTGGGAATGAGCATGTTTATTTCGACCATTGCACGATCCCAAGAAATTGCCATCAGCGTGGCTTTTATCATTTGGCTCCTTTCCGTTGCATTTCTTGATTTAATTCTGATGGGCGTAATGTTGAAAGCGAGAATGAATCCCGATTTAATAATCGGAGTGGGAATGATAAATCCCTTGCAGGTTTTCCGTACCGGTGCGTTGGCTTTATTCGATCCCGAACTAACCGTAATGGGTCCCGCTTCTTATTATATTCTGGATACCGTATCGCGTCCCGTATTCATTATCTTCTCGATTTTATATCCGGTTTTGCTTGGCGGACTTTTAGCATATTGGGGAAACAAGTATTTTAATAACAACGATATTTTATAATGAAATTCAAATTTTATTTTAATCAAATAATTTCTTACATAGAAAAAACTAAATTTCTTCTTCCCGTTTTTATTATTGTGGCTGGTTGCAACGGAATTGATACACCTGAAACGCTACCCCATTTTCCCAATCCACCGGATACTTTACATATATTAAAACTTGCAAATTTCCTCTCCAAAACAGACGAAGACAGTATTATAAATATTGAAACCACAACGAAATCCGGGCAAAAAAGATTTAAAGGAATAAGGGCGGTTCCTCAAGATTATGACGATTTCCGCAGAATGGAATTGGATAACGTTTATTGGCGTGGTGCAAGCGTTATCGAAGGTGACTTCAGAGGAGCTGTTTTCCGTTCTGCCAATTGCAGCGACGGGAACTTCGAATCAAGCGATTTCAGAGTTGCGGATATCCGTTGGTCGGTTTTCGACAATTCAAATTTGAGGAATTGTAATTTTAGTCAAGCTCACATGTTTCACGTAAAAGTTAACAATGCCGATCTATCGAACTCTGATTTTAGAGGAGCAAATATGTTCGGAATGGAAGGTCACAATGCAAGTTTAGTTAATTGCGATTTTACCGGAGCTTTGATGAAAGACTCGGAATTTCTCCATTCCGATTTCACAGGAAGCAAAGGCATTAAAGCAAAATTATTTCGTGCCGTTCTAAAAAATTCCAAAATCGATAGCTGTGATTTCAGCTATTGTGATTTTACCGGTGCGGGACTTGAAGGAGCTTCATTCCGACATTCAAGATTAAGATTTACTAATTTCCAAGGAGCTCATTTACAAGGAGTCGATTTCACTGGTGCCGACTTATTGGGTTGTAAACTTAAAGGTGCCAATTTTGAAAACACAATATTTACAAATGCAATAAATCTACCTGAAAGCTTAGAAGCAATTCTGGTTGACAGTATAGCTTCTCCAACAACAGTAAATGAAAAAAATATCAGCTCCTTAGAATATTAACGGAGGAATAAATGTTTGGGAAACTCAAACAACTATTAAGCGATAAGAAATTAATCGCTTCGAAAGAAAAGTGGCAAACCAAGCAAAAGAAAGTTGAAACCGTTTCTGAATATGTAAATGCTCTCATTAACCATTTGAACGAAGTAGCTTCAATTATTGCGGCAAAAAAAGGCGAAAAACTTAAAGGTAAAATATTCAGGATAGGAATTACACATCTTGTCGACAACAAACTTGTTCCTCTTCCGTTAGTCCGAGCGAAAGAACTCGAAAAAGTTTTCCTAGACGAATTTCTTGTTATGCCGGTTGAAGCCACTTCGTTAGGTAAATTGCTTGAAACCCGAAAAGGCGATACGATACGCGATATGGAAGCGCATCTTGCGAAAAGAGTAAAATCAATATCCTCCCAAATTGCATTGAAATGGGGCGTGAAATCCAATATGCGCATGCCTTACAAAACTCTTAAAAATTCAGGAATAATTTTCTTTAGTGCGGACGTAACAAATTTCTTTAATGAAGAGCTGTTCGATTACATAGAATCCCTCATTCCCGATATTGAAGCTTATCTGAACATCGCAAACGATTTTGACAAATTGGTTGAAATGCAAGAGGAACTGGTAAACAAAGAAGGAGATTCTTTACACAGTAAAAAGCTTTTACATCACTTGCAAATAATTCTGGAAAAAGAACAAAACCCATTCCCCGAAAAATTAAATTACGAACAGAAAGTAATATTAAAAGGTAACGAAGTCTCCGGCAATTTGATAAATCTGTGGAAAATTGATGAAAATAGAGCGGCGATTTTGCTACTTGAATCGGATGTAAACATTGTCGATTCCGCAAGAATGTCTCTCTACTTACGCGGAATGTTTCTCAAAGAAACGCAAAAAACCCAAAAAGTTGTGGAAATAGTAAAAGCTTTGGAAAAATATTATTGGGAATTCCTTGACAGCGATCCCTATCTTACTTCCACGGAAGAAATGGTCTCGGTTTTTCTGGGAATAATTAACCTCAGCAAACATGAGCTTACGTATTCAAACATCGGATTTATTCACCCTATTATTTGTCATAAAGACGAAGGAACCGTTGATATTTTGGAAAATACGGGTCTGTATTTCGGGAGTATGGATCAAAGCTTTACCGAAGAAACCGTTCCGTTGAAAAAAGGCGAACGGCTATTTTTAGCTACCAGTTCGCTTTTGGAGATTATGAAACGCGATCATAAGGTTTTAGGAACGGAATCTCTTCATAGAGTGATTAAAGAAACGCATACAAAACAATTAACCGAAGTATGCCACGTAATTTATCAAACAGCCGAAGACTTATATAAATCATCGGAAGAAAATTATGATGCAATTTTCGCCGCGATAGAAATTTTGGAATAGTAATATAAAACTTTAAATATTTTTATGGAAAGAATAATGAAATTTTTAAGAATCGTTTCAATATTTGCTTTGTTAACCTTATTGGCTTGTTCGGCTTCAGACAAAAACATCGAAAAAAAATTCAAAACTGTTGATGATATTACCGATGATATGATATGCGAAAGTTGCGGTAAAAATTTGATTAAAAATGTGTCCACTATTCACATTGTGGAAATGAATAACGGGGACGTACATAAATATTGTTCTTTAAATTGTTTGGCAAAAGATTGGAATAAACTTTCCGAAGATGTAAAAACAGTTTTGGTAATGGATGCCAAATTCAAAATATTCTTCCCGGCAAAAGATGCACATTATGTTATACGCGATACTTTCGGAAGAAGCAAGAAAGAAACAACCGCTTACGCATATCAAAATCCCGAATACGCGCGGAGGTTTATGAAAGATTTTTGGGGAAGAGAAATAGTTTATTTCCACGATGCTTTGGAAATTGTCTCTGGCAAAAAACTCTAAGATTCAATTAGTAAGTGCGACAAAATAATGGTTAATTATCTGGAGGTTAACCCCCAGATAATTAAAAAAAATATTTTTGTCGTATGGAAAATAAAAAATACAAACACGTAAGCAAAGAACAAAGATATTAAATATCGGTTCTCTTAAAAACTGCGCACAAAGTTAGTTTTATATCAGAACAATTAAATTTGCATCGATCAACTGTTTATAGGAAGATAAAAAGGAACTCAAAACAGCGAGGCAACTACGATGCTAATTATGCAAACCCGTGTGCAGAAATAAGAAAAGAAAGATTTGCCAAAAACAGAAAATTAAATCAAGCAATAATTAGTTTTATTAGAGATAAATTAGAAAACGAACAATGGTCTCCCGAACAGATTACGGGTTATTCTAAG
>Ga0256832_1000087_pt1 | contig 55370 bp, 48 predicted proteins | sample 134614metaG_FD_190534 | JGI IMG/M metagenome (GOLD analysis project Ga0256832, IMG submission 190534) | Hydrothermal vent microbial communities from Lau Basin, Pacific Ocean - 134-614 | ecosystem: Environmental > Aquatic > Marine > Hydrothermal vents | place: Pacific Ocean: Lau Basin | collected...
CTGGCCACCCCCGACAGCGAACAGCTGCAGCAGCAGCTGGAGGTGCTGGACGGCCGGCTGCGGCGGGCCATGCAGCGGCTGCTGACGGAAAAACGCCAGCACCTGGAGCAACACCATCACAGGCTGCGCCTGCTGCACCCCCTGCGACGCATTCACGAACAGCAGCAACGCCTGGACGAGCTGGGCATGAGGATGGAAGCGGCCATCAATAACCGCCTGGAGCAGCACCGGCAGGCCCTTGGAGAACTTCAATCCCGGCTGCGCCTGCTCTCTCCCGCCCAGCGTCTGAAAACCCTGGGCAGCTCACTGGCACAACAGCGGGAAAAACTGCAGACGGCCATGGAGCACCTGCTTCTCCGGCACCGCCTGCAGCTGGAAGGTCTGTCCCGGGAGCTTCATGCCGTCAGTCCCCTGCAGACCCTGGCCAGGGGCTATTCCATCACCAAGTCCGCCGACAGCGGCAAGGTCATCACCCACGCAGACGAGGTTTCGCCGGGAACGCGCATTCGCACCCGCCTGGCCAAAGGCGAACTCCTGTCTATCGTTGAGGGATCGGGGTCGGAGTCAAATCAAGATAATATCTTGAAAATTCAATAACCTGGGGTGATTTGACTCCGACCCCCCAAAGTTTGCGGGTCAGAGGAAATCGGGCAGTTTTGAACGAATCTCTTCCGGCGTCTGGCGGGCCACGTCCTTGGGAATCTCACCGGCCACGCGGCTTTTCAGGTTTTCGTCCTGACAGTCACGCAGAATGCCGAGAAACGCCGGCGCGGCGATGACATAGAGCTTGTCATATCTACCCTCCAGGGCGGCTTGGCGCAGCTTCTCGCAAAGCGCCCGGGCAAAATGCCGTGCCTCCTCGCTCTTGGCATCCACCTCAGGCTCCATGGCATGCCGGCCCCTGCCTTTGCTATCGAAGCTGCGGCCTGCATCATCACTGTAGAATTCCCCGTTTTTCAGGCGGGCCTCGGGATGCTCCAGTTCTTCCACCAGAACCAGCGGCGTGGCGCGGTTATCCGCCTGAAGAATCTTTGCATAGCTGCTGTCGGCAGCCAGTACCCATGAAATGGCCATACCAACTTCCCTCATGTTCGTTACATTGAATGAACAATACATGGCATCTCCTGCCCACCGAATCAAGAGCAGTGCACCTAGGGTCGGAGTCAAATCAAGATGATATGGTGAAAATTCAATGACCTGGGGCGATTTGACTCCGCCCCCTTTAGTTACGGCCGCGGGTCAGCAGACCAAGCACCAGGCCGGCGACAATCAGCACGCCCCCTACCAGGGATGTCTTGATGGCCAGGGTCTTGAGGCTGTCCAGGGAGAGCATGTCCAGCACATAGAGAATGGCTCCACCGGCAATGATCATCACCACCATGGCCACGATGATCTTGAGGGCGGCTGGCAGCCCCCAGCCGGGTTCAGGCGAATCGTTGAAATCCTGGGTCATGCAATATCTCCCTGCAGGGGCGGAACAGGCAGTCCCCTGGCGGCATAGAAATCCTCGCGGAAAGCGGCCAGGGCGTCATTGGCGATGGCCTGGCGCAAATCCGCCATGAGCTTCTGATAATAGTACAGATTGTGGATGGTGTTCAGGCGCGCGCCCAGTATCTCGTTACAGCGCTGCAGATGGCGCAGGTAGGCTCGGCTGTAATTGCGGCAGGTGTAACAGCCGCATTTCGCGTCCACGGGGCCTGTGTCCTTTTCATGGCAGGCGTTGCGAATACGCACCACACCGTCATGGGTGAACAAATGGCCGTTGCGGGCGTTGCGTGTGGGCATGACGCAGTCGAACATGTCGATGCCGCGGCTGACGGCCTCCACAATGTCCGCGGGAGTGCCCACGCCCATGAGATAACGTGGCTTGTCACCGGGCAGCCGGTGCGCCAGGTAGTCCAGCACCCGCCAGCGATCCTCCGGCGGCTCGCCCACGGACAGGCCGCCCACGGCGTAGCCGTCGAAGCCGATCTCCATGAGGCCGTCCAGGGAGCGCTGGCGCAGGTCCGTGTAGATGCCTCCCTGGACGATACCAAACAGGGCGGCAGGATTGTCGCCGTGAGCTTCCTTGCTGCGCCTGGCCCAGCGCAGGGACAGTTCCATGGAAGTGCGTGCTTCTTCTTCCGTTGCCGGGTAGGGCGTACACTCATCAAAAATCATGACGATATCCGACCCCAAATCCCGCTGTATGGCCATGGACTCCTCCGGCCCCATGAACACCCTGGAGCCATTGACAGGGGAACGGAAATGCACGCCTTCCTCGGTGATCTTGCGCATCTGCCCCAGGCTGTAGACCTGGAACCCCCCAGAATCCGTGAGTATGGGCTTCTGCCAATGAGTGAAATCATGCAGGTCGCCGTGAGCCTTGATGACTTCCGTTCCGGGCCGCAGCCACAGGTGGAAGGTATTTCCCAGGATGATCTGGGCTCCCATGCCTTCGAGTTCCTCCGGCGTCATGGCCTTCACGGTGCCATAGGTGCCCACGGGCATGAAAGCCGGCGTGTCGATGACGCCCCGTGAGAAGCGCAATAATCCCCGGCGGGCCAGCCCGGAAGCGTGTTGCAGTTCAAATTCCACGAATGATTCCAGTATCTTGGTGTCAGGACAAAGATTCCATCGCCTCTGCCCCTCAATAAATTACCTTACATAACAATAACTTGATTGCTATTCGGACGTACACCCCAAAATATCCCCATTGGGTAATTGAGGATTATCAATGTGTATCAGCTGTTTGTCTAAGACAATAGCGCCGTGCTGACACACTCAGTACACTCCTCCATCCTCCTTTGGTGGAACTATTGGCGCGGCACCCCCTGCCGCGCCTTTTTTATGCCTGGCTTCTTCCCGTCAGAAACATGGCATCGCCGTAGCTGAAAAAACGATAGCGCTGTTCCACCGCATGACGGTAGGCCGCCATCACCGGTTCATAGCCGGCAAAGGCACATACCAGCATGAGGAGCGTAGACTCGGGCAGGTGGAAGTTGGTCAGCAGGGCATCCACGACCCTGAAACGGTAGCCCGGTGTAATGAACAGCCGGGTATCACCGGAATACGGCTGCAACTCCCCCCCGGCAGCGGCGGTTTCCAGGCTGCGTACGCTGGTGGTGCCCACGGCAATCACCCTTCCCCCCCGCCTGCGGGTCTGGTCCACCTGGCGGCAGACCTTTTCAGGCACTTCCACCCATTCGGCGTGCATCACATGCTCTTCCAGGTTCTCCACCCGCACCGGCTGGAAGGTGCCGGCCCCCACGTGCAGGGTAACCCGCGCCGTATCCACGCCTTTGTCGGCCAGCTTGTCCAGGAGGGGCTGGTCGAAATGCAGCCCGGCCGTCGGCGCCGCTACGGAGCCTTCACGCCGGGCATAGACCGTCTGGTAGCGGGATTCATCGAAGGATTCGTCTTCACGCCGTATATAAGGGGGCAAGGGCATGTGGCCATGGGCCGCCATGAGTCCGGTGAAATCTCCTTTGGCCAGGGACAGTATGAACATGTCGCCTTGCCGACCTTCCACCGTCAGCCAGCGGTCACCCACTTTCAGCCGGCTGCCGGCCTTGGGCGCCTTGCTGGCGCGCACCTGGGCCAGGGCATGGTTGTCCGGCATCAGGCGTTCAAGAAGGATTTCCACCCGGCCGCCGGTTTCCTTGCGGCCGTACATGCGGGCCGCCATTACCCGGGTATCGTTGAACACCAGCAGGTCGCCCTCGCGCAGCAGATCGGGAAAGTCGGTAAATACAGCATCCCTGGTTCCATTTTGAGGGTCCAGCACCAGCAGCCGGCTGTCCGCCCTGTTCCTGGCTGGATACTGGGCGATGAGTTCGTCCGGCAGTTCGTAGCTGAAATCCGAGGTTCGCATGGGAACCGGATTCTACCCGATGCGGAGAATGATTACTTGCCACCCGGCAAATGTTGGTTATACTTCCAGCCTGCTGCCGGGGTGGCGAAATTGGTAAACGCAGTGGATTCAAAATCCACCGGCCTCACGGCCTTGCCGGTTCGAGTCCGGCCCTCGGTACCAGTTTTCATGCAGGTTGGATGAGGCCGCAGCCGTCTGACAAGATGTTGAAAAAGTCCCTCCATGGACTTTTTCAACCACGGAAGCGGAAAACGTAGTTTCCGGCTTCCTTCATTTTCGATGGCATACAGCCATCAACAATGGCGGTACTTCCTTGTGCCACACGCAGACTGTCGAAAAGCGGGGTTTTTCGACAGTCTGCTGCTAGGACGGTTGCGACCTCCACGAATGCCTGCGCAGTTCCACAGTGGCCCGCCAGTCACCCAGCTTCTCCTTTCCGTGCCAGAAAGACGCCCGAAATCCCTCGCCCTGAAGTTCTCCCTTGCCCTGATGGCGGCGGTGATATTCGCTCTCAGCTACTATCTTGGCAACCAGTACGCCCGCCCGCTGCTGGCCGATCTCCAGGCCATCCCCCTCCCCTCACCGGAAAAAGTCCGGGATTTCTCTCTGACCGACAAATATGGTGAGCCCTTCGGCGGGGATTCCCTGCGGGGTCACTGGAACTTCGTCATGGCGGGCGATCTCCATGATCCGGGCTGCCGGAACCTGCTGCGCCTGTACGTGCTCGCCTGGAACCGGCTGGCCCATGACCTTCCCCTGCAGAAAAAGACCCGGGTGGTATTCCTGCAGACCGGCGCCATGGAAACCGGGGACATGAAACAGGCCATCGAGTTCTTCAATCCCGCATACATGGCCCTATCCGGCAGCACACGAAACCTGGAAACTCTCACCCGACAGATGGGGCTGCCGGCAGACCGGCTGCTGCCTTCCTCCTGCAGTATCGAAAAGAGTGCGGTAGCGCTTATCAATCCCGATGGATTTTTGATAGCCTTGTTTACCGGCCTGACGGACCCGGCGGTAATCGCCCACGACCTGGAGTACTTCCACTGAGAGCCATGCAGCCACCGCGATTCAAGGACAAGCTCAATACTGCCCTGCTGAAGATGTTGCCCCAGCACCTGCTGGCCGCCGGCATGTACCGCATCACCCGGGTCGAATGGAAGCCCTTCAAGAACATGCTCATCCGGGAAGTCGTCTCGCGCTATGCCGTGGACATGTTCGACGCGGAAAACCCTCGCCCAACCAGCTACCCCAGTTTCAACGCCTTTTTCACCCGCGCGCTCAAGGCCGACGCACGCCCTATCGCCCAGCAGGCCGACGCCGTGGTGTCTCCCTGTGACGGAAAGGTAAGCCAGGCGGGTTACATCGAGCAGGGCAGGCTAATCCAGGCCAAGGGTCACGACTTCGACCTGCTGGCGCTCCTGGGAGGCGACAAGGATCTTGCGGAAACTTTCGAGGATGGCGCCTACTCCACCATCTACCTTTCTCCCAGGGACTATCACCGGGTACACATGCCTCTCAGCGGCAAGCTAAAGGGCATGATCTTTGTCCCCGGAAAACTGTTCAGCGTGAGCGACGCCACTGCCCAGCTCATTCCCGGCCTTTATGCCCGCAACGAAAGGCTTATCTGCGGTTTCGATACCATCGCCGGCCCCATGTTGGTGATCCTGGTGGGCGCCATCTTTGTCGGCAGCATGGAAACCGTGTGGGCCGGCGAAGTGCGTGCCCCCGGCAAGGACCCGACCAAATGGCTCTATGAAGGAAAGCAGCAAATCACCCTGAAAAAGGGCGAGGAAATGGGACGTTTCAACATGGGCTCCACGGTCATCACCCTGTTTGGCAAGGACAGCGTGAAATGGGACAAGGCTTTCACCGCCGGCGTGCGCGTACGCATGGGACAGCGCATAGGCAAGGTCATGCGTTTTTCAAGGAAAAGCTTAAGACGTCGTCCAGACAGGAAGCATTCAGGCTGAGCATGAGCAGCCGATCCAGCCCCAGGGCCACACCGGCGCAGTCGGGCAGGCCCGCTTCCAGGGCGGCCAGCAGGTTCTCATCCAAAGGAAGAAGGCGCTGCCCTTTTTTCTCCCGCTGCCGGTTTTCTTCCTCGAAACGCCGGCGCTGTTCCGCGGCATCCGTCAGCTCGTGAAACCCATTGGCCAATTCCACCCCCCGGAAATAGAGCTCGAAACGGCTGGCAAACCGGCTGTCCCCAGGATTGAGGCGCGCCAGGGAAGCCTGGCTGGCCGGGTAGTCATGGACGAAGGTCAGCCTGTCCCTTCCCAGACGCGGTTCAATGACCAGGCTCATGAACAAATCCAGCCATTCATTCCTGTCAGTCACCCCTTCCACCACCAGGCCCAGCTGCTCGGCCGCGGCAAGCAATTCCGCCACATCCGCATCCAGGGGATGAACCCCTATATGCTCGAGGAATAAATCCACATAGGTGAACTTCTCCACCTCCAGCGGTTCCCCCAGGCAGGCTCTTACCAGGTCCGCCACTTCATCCATGAGCTGGTGATGATCGAAGCCAGGGCGGTACCACTCCAGCAGGGTGAACTCCGGATTGTGGCGCAGGCCGTATTCACCGTCGCGAAACACCTGGGCAAGCTGGTAGATGGGCCCGCTGCCCTCGGCCAGCAGGCGCTTCATGGGAAACTCGGGGGAAGTTTGCAGATAGAGATCCAGCCCTCCCGGATACTCCGGCCCCGTGTAGCAGGTCCGCAGGGGCTCGATGGCGGGGTCAGTGCCCGCCGCCCGGCTGAGCACCGGCGTGCAGACTTCCATCACGCCCCGCCCATCGAAAAAGCGCCGCACCCGGCGCAGCAGCTGCGCGCGGGCCCGGAGCCTGTCAGGCACGCCGCTCAATCCTTGGCGCGGCTGATGTATTCACCCTTGCGGGTGTCCACCTTGATCTTCTCACCGATCTGCACGAACAGGGGTACGCGCACCACGGCGCCGGTCTCCAGGGTAGCCGGCTTGCCGCCGCCGCCTGAGGTGTCGCCCTTGAGTCCGGGGTCGGTATCAGTGATCTCCAGCACCACGAAGTTGGGCGCTTCCACCAGGATGGGCTGGTTATTCCACAGGGTCACGTTGCATACGTCCTGGTCCTTGATCCACTTTACCGCATCACCCATGGCCTGGGCGTCAGCCTGGTATTGCTCGAAGCTCTCGTTGTCCATGAAATACCAGTACTCGCCATCGTTGTACAGATACTGGAGATCACGATCCATGACATCGGCCGCTTCCACGGATTCACCGGACTTGAAGGTCTTTTCCAGCACCCGCCCGGTCTTCAGATTGCGCAGCTTCACCCGGTTGAACGCCTGCCCCTTGCCGGGTTTGACGAATTCGTTTTCGATGATTACGCAGGGATCGCCATCCAGAAGCAGCTTGAGCCCGCCACGAAATTCGTTTGTACTATAGGTTGCCATGTTGTCCTCATCCTGTACCACTGGAGCCGCGGGGACCACACCCCTGCCCCGACTGAAAAAATGCCTATGATACCCCTTTCCGCCTCAACCTTGAAAACCGAAAGCTGGCAGCGGCAGCTGGCCAACGCCTTCAACCGGGTGGAAGACCTGCTGAGCTACCTGGAACTCAGCGATCGCCTGGAGCCGTCCATGAAGGCCGCCAGCCGCACCTTCGGTTTTCGCGTCACCCGGTTTTTCGCCGCGCTGATGGAAAAGGGAAACATGGACGACCCCCTGCTGCGCCAGGTCCTGCCCGTGGGCGCAGAACTGGAAGACATCGCCGGTTTCAGCACAGACCCTCTTGCCGACCAGGCCTCCCACGAGGGCAACGGGCTGCTGCACAAATACCACGGACGGGTGCTGCTCATCACCACGGGCGCCTGCGCCATCAACTGCCGCTACTGTTTTCGCCGCCACTTTCCCTATGGGGAACACCAGGCCTCTCCCAGCCACTGGCAGCCCCTGTTGCAGCAGCTGCAAAACGATGCGGACATCAGTGAGGTGATTCTCAGTGGCGGCGATCCCCTGAGCCTCAGCAATACCAGACTCGCGGCCCTCATCGGGCAGCTGCAACAGATTCCCCACCTGAAGCGCCTGCGCATCCACAGCCGCCTGCCCGTTGTGCTGCCCCAGCGACTGGACCAGGAACTTGCCGGGATACTGGACAGCTGCAGGCTGGCAACCAGCCTGGTGCTGCACATCAACCATCCAAAAGAAATCAGCGCGGAGCTGGCGCAGGCGCTGATGCCCCTGCGCCGGCAGGGTGTCATCCTGTTGAACCAGACCGTGCTCCTCAGGGGCATAAACGATTCTGTCGAAGTCCAGGTCCGCCTTGCCGAGGAGCTGTTCCAGGCGGGCGTGCTGCCCTACTACCTTCACCAGCTGGATCGGGTGAAGGGAGCCGCCCATTTCACCGTAGAGGACGAGCAGGCAACGACACTGCACCAGGCCATGCAGGCCAGACTCCCCGGCTATCTCCTGCCCCGACTGGTGCGGGAGATACCGGGCGCGCACAGCAAACTTGCGCTGCCCCTGTCACAAAACGAATAAGCCGTTCCTGCGCTGTTGTTTCGCCAGTCAGCTCGGACGGAAACGGCTGCAGATTCGCGCAAGCTTGTGGGCTGAAAAAATCTTTCTTTATGAATCAGCAGCTTATCAACAGACACCAACAAGCATAGCCTGCTGTAGCGCTCCGAGGGCCTCCCCGGCAACAGCTATGAACTCGATTCCAACTGTTGACTTCATATATAATTTATCGGCTTTAGTGCTTGGAATAAAAGCGTTTTTGGGCGATATTTAATACCAGTGGTTTTCTGCCGTCATCCTAGTGTATAGGAACCGGGAATTCCCGGGCGACACGGAAAACGAGGGTTCAGGCTGCTGGGGGGAGCAGACCGAACTGCGGGTTTACGGTATTTTCCCTTGCGAACCATCTGACCAGCCATAGAGGCCAGCGTGCGCCAGGAGCCGTTTCAGGGAAAAGGAAAACAAATACAATGGCCGATAGCAAACAAAATGACAACAGCAAGCAGCCGCGCGTGGAGCTGTCTATCCCTGATCAGGCGGAAGCGCCTGACGACAGTTTCCTGCTGAGCCCGCGGGAGGTCAAACGCTGGGCCGAGCAGCTTCCCGTCGCCAATATAGGAGAAACGGCGCGCCAGGTTTACAAGACCCTGGCGACCTTCAACCGCATCAAGATACCGACACTGGTGCGCGCGGAAATCATCGAGCTGTTCCGGGAACCCGTCCGCTACATCAATACCAACATCACCAAACACTACCTGAATGTCGGCTTCCCCCTTTCCCCAAAGTCGAAGAAAGCAGCCCAACTGGCCACTGAGCTGTGCAACGAGATCGCCATTTCCTACAAGATCCTGTTTCTCGAACAGGTGCTGGGCGACGAAAGGAATTTCAACCAGAAGCTGGTGATCGTCGCGGCCCAGCGCGCCCTGCAGTACCTGAAGCAGCGCATGTTCCACAACCTGCTTATCTACCGTGACTACCAGCCGGGACTGTGGCGTGAAACCCATTACCTGTATGCCTGGGCGTCGCAGAATCATGTGCATCAGATAGGCGTGAAGGAAAGCAGCAGGTTCTTGTGGCGCCGTAAAAGCGTGCAAAGTATTGAAGACGTGTACAAGGACATGGTGCTCATCGCCACCACCAGCCCCTACCGGCTTACACAGACCCAGCTGCGCCTGCTGCACGACAAGCTGCAGGAGTGGGACAAGTACACGGAGATCGGCCTGGTCAGCGACATGGACAACCACAGTGCCGGCATTTTCTATCTCAACCTGTGGTCGGACGAGCCTCCACAGAAGTCCATCAGCCCGGCCCAGCGCAACGACAGCCGCTTCCGTGCTTTCGACCTCAACGGCGTGCTGTCCCGCGCCCGGGAAGAATACGAGGAAGCAGAATGGGAATCCCCGGCCCACCTGGATCAGAACCCGAACCACCTGTCCCGCTCCCTGCTCACTTCCCTGATCAGGGGATGGAACAAGTCCCTGGAGCGCAAATTTGCGCGCAACAGTCTGCAGCATGAGCTGTACGCCATCGTCGGTCTCAGCAACCTGCTCCACCTGCTGGAGCAGAACATGGAAACCGGGCAGGGCAACCAGCCGGAAAAGGAAGCACCAGGAGCAAGCGCCACGCCCACCAGCCACCTGACCTGGAACGACAGCGTATTCAGCACCCTGGCCATTGCCTCCCCCATCAACAGCCTGGGAGGGGATTCAATATTCGCTGAATCCTCATCCAACCTGGCCAGCGCCCTGCTTGGAACCCCCGTGGAGCACGAACCCACCAATCTGTTCGAAACCATGAAACGGGACCCCAATGCGGCCTTTTCCGTGCTCACCTACAACGAGAGCGTGGAGGGTTACTGCCTGGGTTGGAAGGACTCCTACCCCATGAAAGTTCGGGTAGGCGACGTCCTGGGCATCCGTTCCCCGAACAATCCCGAGGAATACAGTGTTGCCGTGACCCGCTGGCTGAAGGACATTGAGGATGACCAGTTGTACCTGGGCATCCAGGTTCTGGCCTCCAGCTGCTCCCCCATTACCATCACCCCGGGAGCAAAGGCTTCCTCCAATCGCCAGAATCAGTATCGCTGCCTGCTCCTGTCCGGCAGCGGCATAGACAGTGAGCGGCAAGGCATCCTCACCAACACCCGAGCCTTCGAACTGAACACAATCATGACCATGGTCACAGAATTCGGTGAGCACCAGATCAAATTGACCAAATGGGTAGAGTCCAACAACAATTTCATCCACTATTATTTCACTTACGTGGAAGAGGAAAAGACGTCACGGAAACAGTCCGGTGACCCAGCAGACGACTTCCAGGATCTATGGAATGATCTCTGAACATCAGCATAACCCAGGATCAAGTTTATGAGCACCAACGCGGAAAGAATCATCCAGATCGTTACACCCCTGAGTGACATTGTGGAACTCCTGGTGCTTGGATGTTCCATCGACGATGCCAACATCTATTCCCAGACCCTGCGGAATTCAGGCATGGCAGTACACCTGAGCACGGCCTACACCCCCGACGAACTCGATGCCCTGCTGCAAGACCTGGATGCCGACGTGGTGCTTGTGAATACTGACGCCGAGGAAATCGATTTCACCACCGCCATCCGCCAGATCCGGGAAGTTTCTCCCCTGGCCGCCTTCATCCTGCTTTCCGACAACCCGGAGGAAGAGCTGTTCTTTGCCGCCGAAACCCGCGCCCAGGACATCATCGAGCGCAACGATCATGCGCACCTGATATATGTGGTGAATCGCGAGCAACAGAACATGATTACCAAGAAGAAGCTGCTGGCGGTGACTCAGGAGCTCAAAGAAACCAAGCAGCGTTACGAAACCCTCACTGAAACCGCCCGCGACGCCATTGCCTACATCCACCAGGGTATGCACGTCTACGCCAACCCCGCCTACGTCTCCCTGTTCGGCTTCAACAATGCCGATGAACTGGAAGGCCTGCCCTTCATGGATCTCATTGCCAGCGACGATCGTCTCAAGTTCAAGCCGGTGCTGCACAAGCTGGACGAAGAACATACCGCGGAACAACTCGACATCAACTGCGTAACCAACGAGGGCAAAAATCTTTCCGTGACCATGGATTTCGCGCCCTCGACCATCGATGGTGAAGACTGCACCCAGGTCATCATCCGCAGCCAGGCATCGGACTTGGACATCGAGCAACGTCTCGCGGAACTGGCCAACTACGACACCGATACGGGGCTGTACAACCGCAAGTATTTCAACGAACGGTTGGAAGAACAGTTTGCCAAAGCCGCTGATGCCGGTCAGCGGCTGAGCATGATTCTGCTCAACATCGCCAATTTCTCAGACATCAAGGCGGATTTCAGCCTGGACGCCAGCGAGACCGTGCTCAAGGATGTGACCCGCATACTCAACGAAACCACCTACGACACGGACTTGGTGGCCCGTTTTGGCGAACACGAATTCGCCGTGTTGTGCACCCCGGACACCAAGGCGGAATCCCTCGCCAACCGCCTCGCCAATGCCCTGGATGAACATTCTTTCGAAGATGATGGCAAAGAGATCTCGCCGAATTTTGTGTTTGGCATTTCCCATTCAGACGCGCCACCGGCAAAAAGCGCCACAGACCTGATCTCTCACGCCGTGAAAGCCTGGAAGCAGGGCCTTGCCGACGGTACTGCCATCGTATCCTTCAACAGCGGCAGCCAGCAGGCAGAAGAGCAGACCGGCGGAAACGAGTCCATGATTCAGCAGATCGACCAGGCGCTGGCCAGTGATCGTTTTCACCTGGTGTACCAGCCCGTGGTCAGTCTGCACGGCAACAGCCGTGAAGACTATGCCGTCTATGTGCGCATGCTGGACGAAGACAACCAGCAGATGCCGCCCGAGGAATTCCTGGGTGATGCCATCAGTTCCGAGCGCATGGCGGAAATCGACCGTTGGGTAATTCGCAATGCCATCCGGGAAGTTGCCAGCCATCGGGCCAATGGCCACAAGCTCAACTTCATGATCACCCTGTCAGCAGCTGGCATCGAAGACGATTCCCTGCTGCTGTGGATTTGCGACTGCCTGAGGGAATTCAAGGCCAAGGGCGCCTGGCTGGCCTTTGCCGTGGCCCACAACGACGTCATCGCGCACCTGGAAAAGATGGAACAGCTGGCGGAAGGCCTGCGCAAGATCAACTGCCGCATCACCCTGACCCATTTCCCCTTCGAGCAGGAAGCCGTCAACGTGGTTCGTCATCTGAACTCCGACATGGTCTGCTTCACACCGGAAATCTCCGGCAAGCTGTCCCATGACAAGGAACAGCAGGAACTTCTCAAAGACTACAACGAGCAGTTGCACAAGGAGAAGGTGAAGACCATCGTCACCCATATCGAGGAAGCGGCCCAGCTCACCCTGCTGTGGAACGTGGGGGTGGATTTCATCCAAGGCAACTTCATCCAGAAACCCGTGGATACCATCATCTACGACGCGGAGTTGTAAAGAGGCTCAGCCCTTGTTGGCCACGCCATGGGGCACATGACCCGCGGGCACGAACTGGGCCGCTGACTCCACGTGATGGGTCTGGTCATCGAAAAAGATGTCCGCCTGAAATGCCTTGAGGAAGGCGCTCTTGTCCATGCCCCCCAGAAACAAGGCCTCATCGATACGGATACCCCAGGTACGCAGCGTACGGATCACCCGCTCGTGGGCGGGCGCGCCTCGTGCTGTTACCAGTGCCGTGCGAATGGGCGCCGTACCTTCCGGCGCCATGGACTGCAACTGGTGCAGCACTTCCAGGAAACGGCGGAAGGGACCGGCCTCCAGGGGACGCTTGGCGGCCGCCTTCTCGCTGGCCTCGAAAGCTTCCAGCCCCTGCTGCCGAAAGACTTTTTCCGCCTCATCAGAAAACAGCACTGCATCACCGTCAAAGGCGATACGCAGCTGATCGACCTCGTCATCCCGTACCGGCGTAACCCCGTCACCAGGAGAAACAGGCGCAATGGTCGCCGCCGCCACACCCGCCTTCAGGGCCCGGGCGACATCCTCGGAATCAGCGGACAGAAAAAGATGGGCGTCCAGGACGGAAGCGTATTCGAAAGGGCTGCGGCCGCCAGTAAAAGCGGCACGGGTAATATCCAGGCCATGATGCTCGATGGAATTGAACACCCGCAATCCCGTGTCCGCGCTGTTGCGTGACAACAGCACCACCTCTACCTTGATGCGCCCCTCGAACAGGCTGTTAAGGTTCAGCAGTTTCCTCACCAGGGAAAAGGCGACGCCGGGCTTCAGGATATCTTCCTCATGCTGAATCTGATACTCGTGGTAGGCGTCCACGCCCTGCTCTTCAAACACCCGGTGAGACTCATCCAGGTCGAACAGGGCACGGGAGGAAATGGCAACGACCAGAGTCGGTCGGGATTCGATCACACCCACGGCTACCAGGGCATGAAACTGTTCATGAAAGACATGGGGCGGCCTACATTGCGATTCAGCCTGGACATGTCATGTTGCATGCCCTGGGTCGCAAAAGTCATGGCCCGGGTGGAAGCATTCAGGGACTTCATGGATTCATCCATGGACTCCATGCTGGCCAGGATGGGCTGAAGGGTTCCCATCTTGTGTTCCATGGAATCCAGACTGACGGTCATGGTACGGATATTGGTGGTCATCTGACCCATGTTCTCGGACATGCTCTGCATATTGCTGGACAGCACGGACATGTGCGTATCCACGCTGATGACCATGTAATGCATGTCACCCGCCAGGCGATAGATAAGGAAAAACCCATAGGCGGCCAGCACCACGAAGGCGAACATGGAGGGATAGATAATCAGTTCCCAGCGCCGGGCACTGGTCTCAAAGACTTCAGACAGACGAGTGATACCTTCCTGGTCGCTCACCTGTTGCTTGTCTTCTTCCCGGGAATTCAATGTTGCCACCATAAACAATACTTGCCCCAATCGATGCCGGACAATGAACACAGATCGGGATTTATACTGATTCTACTAGTAATAAATCTTATGCACAACAAAACTGCACTGATTTGCCCCGTGAATGCGAAGCAAACCGCCCTCAGCCTACCACGTGGGCATAGAGCACCGCCGCCAGAGCATGCCACTCCAGGGCTCCTTTACTGCGGGGGTCCATTTCAAACACGGCCAGACCTTCGCTGAAGGAACGGCGGAAGGCGGTGCGCTGCGCCAGCCTTGCCTTGATGAACTTGATGCCGGGAAGCGACACCAGGGCGGCGGCCGCTTCGTCACTTTCACGGATGGCACGGTGGGTGTCCGCCCGGTTGATAAAACCCATGACTTCCGGCCGGCGACCATCCGAAACCACGGAATCGATCAGTCGCAGGAAACGCTGGGTAGACCAGATGTCCGCTTGGCTGGGGGGAACGGGAACGACGATACGATCGGCCACAGCGATTGCCTGCTTGAAACTGTGCAGATCCGCTGTCCCCACATCCACCAGCACCTCGTCGTACTGATCCAGTTCCTTGCGGTTGCTCAGCAGGCTCTTGCTTCCCAGCATGACTGGCGGCTCATACCCTTCCTCAGCACGAACATCCACCACGTCCGTCAGGGTAGCCTGGGGATCGGCATCAATGGCCAGTACGTTCTGCTCGGCCAGCGACAACCATACCGCCAGGTTGAAGGTAATGGTACTTTTTCCGGATCCGCCCTTGAGGCTGCCGATGAGGGTAATCATTGCCGCTATCTCCCTAGGTCAATATCAGGCACATGATATCAGGACGACAGGCCGTCATCGCTGCCGTCCAGGCTTTTCAAACGAATGCCCCGCCGCCCGTTCTTCTTGGCCACGGCCACCGGCATCACCTTCTTCTTGGCAATCTTCTTGCGCTGGGAAGCCGGAGTAGCGGTCTTCTTCACTGCTGCTTTCTTGGCTGCGGTCTTCTTGGCCGTAGTCTTCTTGGCCGTAGTCTTCTTGGCCGTAGTCTTCTTGGCCGCAGTCTTCTTGGCAGAAGTCTTCCTGGCCGCTGTTTTACCTGTCTCAGCCTTCTTCGCCGTTGCTTTCCCAGCAGCCTTTTTCGTCACCGGGGAAGCCGGGTTTTTTGCGGCAACGGCTTTTTTCGCTGCCTGCTTTTTCACCGTTTTCTTCCGCGCCGCAACCGTCTTCTTCACCTCTTCCCGGGTCACCACAAGAGCAGCAGGCTTCTCCAGGGGCCGGGCAATGATTTCCAGGTCTTTCTCAATACGCTCGACATCCAGTGACTTGCCGGTTTCCTCCTCGGACGGCAGATCCTCTTCCAGAGTAACCCCGGCCTCATCCTTTGCCGTTTCCGGCTTCTCAGGCGATGGCGACGGGGTCGAAGCCACGGGCTTCGCCGTGGTGTCCCTGCGCTGATCATCCGTTGCCGCCGCGGGCTTGGGCTTTTCGGCCTTCTTCCTGCCGCGGAACATGCGCACGATGGCGGCAATGAGGCTGAACAGCCCGATGATGACGCTGGCAACCACATTCCAGCCGCGCTTGAGGTAGCTTCTGCCACCAGCAGCACCGCCTCCCTGAGGGCCTCTGTTGCCTTTGTCCCCTTTCGGGCAGCGACGGCCCGCCGCCTCGCACAGGGACTCAGACGCGGCCACCATTCCCAGGGGAATCACCACCAGGGTGAGAATGGTGGACACCAGCACCCCGGAGGCCAGAGAAATGGCCATCCCCTGGAAGATGGGATCGAAGAAGATCACGGATGAAGCGAAAACCAGGGCAAAAGCCGTAATCAGGATAGGGCGCGTACGGGTCTTGCAGGCCTTGATCACGGCTTCGGGCACGCTGGTGCCCTTCTGCACTTCGTGAATGGAGAAATCCACCAACAGAATGGAGTTACGCACGATGATACCCGCCAGGGCAATCCAACCTATCATGGAGGTCGCGGTGAACTCACCACCCAATCCCAGGGCAAAGAAAATGGCATGCACGGGAATAATGCCCAACAGGGTCAGGGGGATGGGCGACATGATGAGCGCGGGAATGCGGAAGTTGCCGAATTCCCAAACCACCAGAATGTAGATCAGCACCAGGGCCGCACCAAAGGCCATGCCCATGTCACGGAAGGTCTCGTAAGTGACCGTCCATTCACCGGTCCACTCGAAGGCGGAGCGGGCGTCGGTGGGAGGCGGCCCCGTCCAGTAGGTATGTTCCGCCAGTTCCACGCCATCGGGAGTCACGTAGGGTTTTCCATCCTTCCAGCTCTTGAGCAGGTCTTCCACCTGCATCATGCCGTACACGGGTGCCGCCAAACGACCGCCCACGTCGGCGACCACGTATTCCACGGCGCGCAGATCCTTGTTGAACACGGCGGGTTCCACCGGCACGCGCTTGAATTCACCCAGTTCACGCAGGGGCACGCCCACGCCGTCCTTGGACTGAATCAGCAGATCACCCAGGCGGGTGATCTGGGAACGCTCTGCCAAGGGCACCTGGATCACGATATTCACGGGCTCATGACCGGCGCGCTGTTTCACGTCTCCAAGCACCATACCCCCCAGGGCCATGGCCAAGTTCTTGTTGATGGCATCCACGGAAATGCCCCGCATATCGGCCTTCTCGCGGTCCACCATGAAGCGCCAGTAATCATGGGGCTGGACCATGTAATTGTCCACGTCCTCCAGGTTGGGCGCCTCCTCGAAGACCTCAGTCAGGTCCGACGCCACCTTGCGGCGCGTAGGCGCATCAGGCCCGTATACCGTCGCCACCACGGACTGCAGCACCGGCGGCCCCGGAGGCATCTCCACCACGGCAAACCTGGCATTCACGTCCTTGAACAACTCGGTGACCCGTGCGCGGGTATCCACGGCGATTTCGTGACTGCTGCGCTTGCGGTCATGCTTGTCCACCAGCTGCACCTGTATCTCCGCCTGCCAAGGTTCCCTGCGCAGGTAGTAATGGCGCACCATGCCGTTGAAATCGAAGGGCTTGGCCGTACCCACGTACACCTGCACCGCTGTCACTTCCGGCAGCTTGCGCACCAGGTTGGCCACCTGGTTGGCCCGGTTGGCCGTCTCCGCCAGGGCGGTTCCCTCGGGCATGTCCAGCACCACGGAAAACTCGGGTTTGTTGTCCAGGGGCAGCATTTTCACTACCACCAGCTTGAAATAGAACATGGAGCACATGAGCAGGAACACACCCCACATGGCCAGGCGGAAGCGCCGCGCCTTGCGCGGATCCTCAATCATGGGCATGAGAATGCGCCGGTACACCTTTTCCAGTTTCTCCGCTTCCCTGTGCTCACGCTTCTCCGCCACAGCCAGGTATTCCATGGAAGGCCGGAATACGGGATGAATAGCCAGCCAGGGGGTAAATACAAAGGCGGCGAACAGGGAGATGACCATGGCCACGGAACCCAGGGCGGGAATGGGCATCATGTAGGGCCCCATCATGCCGGACACGAAGCCCATGGGCAGCAGTGCACCGATAACCGTCAGGGTGGCCAGAATGGTGGGATTGCCCACCTCGCGCACGGCGTCCACGGCGGTTTCCGCATCGGTCTTGCCCTCCTCCAGCCAGCGACGGTAGATGTTTTCCACCACCACGATGGCGTCATCCACCAGGATACCAATGGAGAATATCAGGGCGAACAGGGATACCCGGTCGATGGTGAAGCCCAACATCCAGGCGCCGAAAACCGTGAACAGCAGCACCACGGGAATGACCAGCAGCACCACGATGGCGGGCTTCAGGGCACGGAAGGCCCACCATACCAGAATGAACACAAAGAAGGTGGCCACGAACAGCTTGAAGATCAGGGCGCTGACCTTGTCATCAGCCGTCTTGCCATAGTTGCGGGTAACACTGACCTGCACGTTGCTGGGAATCAGCCGGCCCTTGAGCTCCTCTATCCGTTCCAACACCTTGTTGGCCACAGACACACCATTGGTGCCCTTCTTCTTGGCGATGGCGATGGTCACCGCCGGCACACTGATGGCCAGGTCCGGGTTTTCCGCTGCCGCACCCGTGTAATAGGCCACCATCTGCTTGGCGTCTTCAGGCCCCTGACGTACCAGGGCCACGTCACGCACGTATACCGGCACGCCATTGTGGCTGCCCACCTTGAGATGATTGATGTCGTCCGCGGTCTGCAGGAACTTGCCGGTAACCACCGTAAAGTGGGTACCGCCGGCTTCCACGTTGCCCGCCTGCTGCTCCACGTTGGCCTGCTGTATGGCCTGGGCCACCTGCCCCAGGCTGATGCCGTAACCGGCCAGCCGTTCCGGCAGCACTTCTATGGTCACCTGCTCGGCGCGGCCGCCCACCACAAAGCCTTCCCCGGTATCCGGAATCTCCTTGATGGACTGCAGCACGGACAAGGCCAGGCGGCGCAGCTGACTGTCGTCCACGTCCGGGATACCATCCCCATTGAAATCCTTGTCAGACCACAGGGTCAGGGTGACCACGGGCACGTCGTCTATGCCCTTGGCCTGCACCAGGGGCGGCGACACACCGTTGGGAATCTTGTCCATGTTGGAGGCCAGCTGTTCGTTGACCTTCACCAGGGAGGGCTCCATCTCCTCGCCCACCTCAAACTGCACGGTTACCATGCCGCCACCGCGCTGAGACACGGAATACACGTGTTTCACGCCCTGGATCTCCCACATCATGCGCTCCAGGGGCTGGATGGCCAGGGAGGCCACTTCCTCCACGGGAGCGCCGGGATACCGGACGAACAGGTCGATGAGGGGAACGGAAATCTGCGGATCTTCCTGCCTCGGCGTCATGATCAGGCCAGCCAGGCCCAGCAGGAACATGGTGATATACAGCAGGGGAGACAGGGGGGAATTGATGAAGAAGCGCGCCGTACGCCCCGCGATCCCGAGATTCTCTGACTCTTCCACGACACCGGACAGCGGGGGATTGTGGGGTTTGGTATCGAGCTCACTCATACCATCAGTAACCTGTGTAAGTTGTTATGTAGTTTATGGCTCCTGGCGGCGCCATATTCAGTGTGTCTGCCAGCCCATGGTTACCGCGGCAGGTCAGGAGCCGGAAATCATCCCCGGCCGTGGATTGACGTAGATTCGATCTCCCGGCGCAAGGCCGGAGAGTACGGTCACCATGCCGTTGTCCAGCCGGCGGCCTTCCCGGATCAGGCGCAGCTCCGCCTTGCCTTCCTCGTTCTGTACATACACCACCGGCAGGCTGCCCCGGTAACGAATCGCGGAGGCAGGAATCACCGGCAGGCTGCCCGTCGCCGCGGCATGACTGGTATCCGGGATATTGATCTTCGCGTACATGCCCGGCTGGGAAATACCCTGGGGAATGTCGAACTTCACCTTGATGGTGTGCCGCCGGGCATCCGCCATGGGATAGATCTGGGCCACGCGCACGTCTACGGGTTCTGCGTAATCATCGAACGTGGCCGCCTTCTTGAGTACCATCATTTCCTGCAGACCGGTCACCAGGCGGGCGGGAATGTCCAACTCCACCTGCAGCCAGGTGATATCGGCAAAACGCAGCATGGGTACGCCGGGCTGCACCGTATCCCCCACTTCCACCATCTTCGCCATGATCACGCCATCGAAAGGCGCCAGGCTCTTGGCGTCACGCAGCTTGGCCTCGATGGCCTGGATTTCGGAACGAATGCGCATGATTGCGGAACGGGCCTGTTCAATGCGCGTGGTGGAAGCAAACAGGTCGGCGCTGCGCTCGGCACCCTGGTCGCGCTCCCCCATGAACTCCTCAGCGGGGCGGGTGAACATCTGGTCGAACAAATTGGGTATGGCCATGCCCCCCGGGGCTGCCTTGGACTTGGGTGACCACAGTTCCCGGGAATACTGCACCCCGGCATTGCGCAATTCCGCCTCGGCGGAGGCCAGCTGGGCGTAGGCCGCAGCGCGCTTGGCCAGCAACTCGGAATCGTCGATGGCCACCAGCAGGGTGCCTTCCTTGAAGGCATCACCCTCGATACCGGCAATATATTTGACCCGGCCAGGAATCTGCGCCGCCAGGGTCACCTGCTTGTAGGGCACCACGGTGCCGCCTATGGATACCGTGGGCTGGCGATCAGAGGCCTGTACCACGAAGATCTCGCCGAAGCCATTCGGATCCTGCGCCAGCGCCGCGCCGGAACTTCCCACCGTCATGAAGAAAGCCGCAAACAGCGCCCGCATTGTCCTGATATTGCTCATAAACGTGATTTCCAAGAATTCTGAACGTTCGGGCATGTCGCCCGGAGAAAATGCCGGAGGGGGTGTTCCAGCCTTTTGGCTGGTAACCCACTGCCGGCACGGAAGGATAAGGTCTACACCTTGCCCATGACGGAAAAACTCTTGATGAAGGGCTTGGCCATCCTGGGATCCTTGAGCATGGCCCCGTAATCCCCCACCTTGAACTTCATCTTACCCGTGGTGAACGCCGCTCCCAGTCCCATCATTCCCGGGGGCTTGGCAATCCACTTGTTCCACTGATCGGCGGAAGCGCGGATGTCCCAGTTCAGTTCCTCGCCGTTGTAGGCGCCGCCTGATACTGCCTTGCCGTTTTCCACCACCAGCACCCCGGTGGGCTGGTCATCATCGGGAAAACCGTACCCTATCACGCTGTTGAAACCGATTTCACCCAGAGGCTCGACCAAGTCATTCTCGTTGTTCCAATGCTCGGCAAAGGAAGCCATCCATTCCGCGGAAAACAGCTCAGCCATATTACACCTCCACAATAATTCTCGTTATTCACTCACGACCGCCAGTACCCAGGGGGGACTGCCGACATATAACCCGGGATTATCCAATATTCCAGCGGATTTTTCCATCACCGGGGACATGGCCGATCATGAAAACAAAGCCGCGGAAAAAGGGCTTTGTCCGAAATCAAGGAACCCGGACAGGTACAAACTGTCCACAGGCAATGCAGGCCGGACTACCCCGCCCGGGCGACTCGGGTTACTATTCCGGCAATCATTCCAACCAGAACAAACAGCCCCTCGAGAAACGCCATGGCCGACCAAGACATCATCGAAAACCGACTCAAGCATCTGGAATCCCACCTGGAAAAGGAAAACCCCGTTCTTCTCAATGCCGTGCAGAGCTTCCGCGAGCTGGACAAGGTCGCCTACCGCATGGGCCTGCTGAGCCGCAGCGAGTCCTTTGCCACCCAGATCCCCTGGTGGCCCCTGATTTCCATCCTGGGCACCTTTTCCGCAGGCAAGTCAACCTTCATCAACAACTATCTGGAAACCCAGCTGCAACGCAGCGGCAACCAGGCCGTGGACGACAAATTCACCGTCATCTGTTACAGCGAGGATCCCACGCCCCATGCCCTGCCCGGCGTGGCCCTGGATTCCGACCCGCGCTTCCCTTTCTACAAAATCAGCCGCGAGATAGAGCTGGTGGCCGAGGGTGAAGGCGACCGCATCGACGCCTACCTGCAGCTCAAGAGCTGCAACAGCGAACGCCTCAAGGGCAAGATTCTCATCGACTCCCCGGGTTTCGACGCCGATGCCCAACGCACCTCCACCCTCCGCATCACCGATCACATGGTGGATCTGTCGGACCTGGTGCTGGTGTTCTTCGACGCCCGTCACCCCGAGCCCGGAGCCATGCGGGACACCCTGGAGCACCTGGTATCCAAGACCATACACCGGCCGGATTCCGGCAAGTTCCTGTACATTCTCAACCAGATAGATACCACAGCCAAGGAAGACAATCCGGAGGAGGTCATCGCCGCCTGGCAGCGCGCCCTGGGCGAACACGGCCTCACCGCCGGCCGCTTCTACACCATCTACAGCCCCACGGCCTCCATCCAGATCGAGGACGACAACCTACGCCAGCGCTACGAGAGCAAGCGTGACAAGGACCTCGCCGAAATCCATGGTCGCATGGCCCAGGTGGAAGTGGAGCGCGCCTACCGCATCGTCGGTGCCCTGGAAAAGACCGCCAGGGAAATCGAGGAGCGCGTCATCCCCACCCTCACGGAAGCCCTGGCCCGCTGGAAGAAACGGGTGCTGTGGCTGGACGGCATCGCCTTCGGCCTCATCGCCGCCTTGGTCCTGGGCATCGGCCTGAGCAACGGCCAGCTGGGCAACTGGTGGCAGTGGGTGCGCGAGACCACCTTGCACAGCGGCATCTTCCTGGCCGTGGTGCTGGGCGGCGGCTTCGCCCTGCATCTGGGTTTGCGCCGGCTGGCCGCCCGCAGCCTGTCCGGCTGGCTCGGCAAGCAGGAACACAGCCTGCCGGTAAAAATCGACCTGGCAGCGGCCTTCCACAAGAGTACCCGCCCCTGGCGCAGCCTCCTGGCCAAGACCCCGGCCGGCTGGGGACGCACCACCCGGCGCAAGCTCTCCGCCCTCATCAACCGTGCTGACGAGTTCGTCCAGCAGCTCAACGACCGCTTCACCAACCCCTCTGGCCGCGTGGAACCCGAAATCGTGGAAGAAGGGGACATGGAGCAGCCGGCGGCGGAAGCCTCGCCAACCGACAAGGAATAGGCCACCATGCTGGCCGGCGTGGACCTGGGCGGCAGCAAGATCGAAGCCATCCTCCTGGACGGGAATGGAAAGGCGCTGCTGCGCACCCGGCGTCCCACCCCGGCCGGTGATTACCAGGCCACCCTGGAAACCATCGCCGGCCTGCACCGGGAACTCGAAGCCCACGCGGCGCAACAGCTGCCCCTGGGCATTGGCACCCCCGGCTCCCGCTCCCCGGCCACCGGGCTCATGCGCAACGCCAACTCCACCTGCCTGAATGGCCGGGATCTGCAAGCCGATCTGGAAGCCCTGCTGGACCGGCCGGTGCGCATGGCCAACGATGCCGACTGCTTTACTCTGTCCGAGGCCGTGGACGGCGCGGGCCGGGATGCCGGCATGGTGTTCGGGGTCATCATCGGCACGGGCACCGGCGGCGGCATTGCCGTCAATGGCAGGCTGCTGGGCGGGCCCAACGCGGTGACCGGGGAATGGGGACACAATCCCCTGCCCTGGGCAAGAGACGACGAGCTGCCCGGCCCCGCCTGCTGGTGCGGCAAGGACGGCTGCATCGAAACCTTTCTTTCGGGGCCGGGGCTGGCGGCAGAACACCTGCGCCGCACGGGACAGGCCCTGCCAGGCCCCGACATCGTGGCGGCCGCCGCAGGGGGAGACGCCGAAGCGGAAACCACCTTGGCACGCTACGAGGACCGCCTGGCCCGGGGCCTGGCCAGTATCATCAACGTCCTGGACCCGGATGTCATCATTCTCGGCGGCGGCCTGTCGGGAATCACACGGCTGTACGAAACCGTGCCCCGGCTGTGGAAAGAATATGTGTTCTCCGATGTCTGCACCACCGCCCTGCGGCCTCCCGCCCATGGGGACAGCAGCGGCGTGCGCGGCGCCGCCTGGCTGTGGCGGTAACAGGGCGCGTCGGTCATAATATCGGCATACCATCTCAATACAACTTTCCCCATGAGCAGCAACGAACAAGTCGCCGTCAAGGACATCCAGGTTCCGCCGCATCCCAAGTGGCCGGAACTCTCCCCCCAGGAAAAGGACGATCTGAAGGGCCGGATCAAGGGGCTTCTGAAAAAGCACAATGCCGTGCTGGTAGCCCACTATTACGTGGACGGCGACCTGCAGGAACTGGCGGAGGAAACCGGCGGCTGCGTGGCGGATTCCCTGGAGATGGCCCGCTACGGCGCGGCCTCCGACGCCGACACCCTGGTGGTCTGCGGCGTGCGCTTCATGGGCGAGACAGCGAAGATCCTCAACCCGGAAAAGCGCGTGCTCATGCCTGACCTGGACGCCACCTGTTCCCTGGACGAAGGTTGTCCAGCTGATGAGTTCAGCGCCTTCTGCGACGCTCATCCGGATCACACCGTGGTGGTCTATGCCAACACCAGCGCCGAAGTGAAGGCCAGGGCCGACTGGATGGTCACTTCCGGCATCGCCCTGCCCATCGTGCAGCACCTGAAGGAACAGGGCGAAAAGATACTCTGGGCGCCTGACAAGCACCTGGGCCGCTACATCCAGCGCGAGACAGGCGCTGACATGCTGCTCTGGCCCGGCTCCTGTGTGGTGCACGAGGAGTTCAAGGCCTTCGGCCTGGAGCGCCTGCACCGCCTGCATCCCGACGCTGCCGTGCTGGTGCATCCGGAGTCGCCGGAAAGCGTCATCGCACAGGCGGATGTGGTGGGCTCCACCACGGCGCTGATCAAGGCCGTGCAGGAAATGCCCAACGAGGAATTCATCGTCGCTACCGACGATGGCATTTTCTGGAAGATGCAGCAGCTGGCGCCCGGCAAAAAACTGCTCTCCGCCCCCACAGCGGGAGAAGGCGCCACCTGCGTATCCTGCGCCCACTGCCCCTGGATGGCCATGAACGCCCTGCAGAACCTGGAGCAGCTGCTCATCCAGGGACACAATGAAATCCATATCGAGGAATCCATCCGCGCCCGGGCGGTGATCCCCATCCAGCGCATGCTGGACTTCGCCCGCAGCCAGGGAATCGGCGGCACCCCCGGCAAATGATCGACCACAGCCTGATCAAGCTGATTCACGTCAGCTGCGTGGCCCTGTCCCTGGCCGGCTTCACCCTGCGTAGCGGCCTGATGCTCGCGGGTTCCCCCCTGCTGCGCCGGCGCTGGGTGCGCACCATCCCCCACCTGGTGGACAGCACCCTGTTCTTCAGTGGCCTGTGGATGGCCTGGAACCTGCACCAGTATCCCGGCACCACGCCCTGGCTCACCGCCAAGCTCACGGCCCTGGTCGCCTATGTGCTCCTGGGCGCCATCGCCCTGCGCGGCAAAACCAGAAGAAGGCGTTACCTTGCCCTCGTTGCCGCCTACGGATGTTTCTTCTACATGGTCGGCGTCGCCCTCAGCCGCAGCCCCCTTCCCTGGCTCTGACATTCCGGCATACCGGGGTCGGCATCAAATTCCACCCTGGCCGCTGCCGGGAACGAAATGGGATTGTTCCACGCCGTCGAATCCTTCCAACATCTTCCCGTTTGACTCCGACCCCGACCAGCCACCTGCCCCTGCCCTTGGGGGTCGGAGTCAATTACCACTCCAGCCGCTGCCGGGAACGGAATGGGATTGTTCCACGCCGTCGAATCCTTCCAACATCTTCCCGTTTGACTGCGACCCCTCCGGCCCTTGACACTTCAGGACAAATACCCCTGAAAACATGACATTTTTCAAGGGCCTGCTATACTGCGGGCAACAGAAATCAAGGGAAGCATTCTGCATGGCCGTTACAGCCTTTCACTGGAGCAACTTTCTCATCCGCCTGGTGGTTGCCTTCGTCCTGGTATTTGCCACCTACAATCCTTCCGGTACGTCCTGGGTGCACTGGTTCATCCACAGTGAAAACAAGCTGGACCCCATGATCATACTCTCGGCCGTCATTCTCATCATCGGCTGGGCCATTTACCTTCGAGCCACGGCCCGCTCTCTGGGCTTTGGCGGCTCAGTGCTGGTCATCGCCCTGTTCGGCAGCCTGATCTGGGCCATGATCTTCTACGGCTGGCTGTCCCTGGACAACCCGTCCATGCTTGGCTACGTGGCGCTGGCCCTGTTGTCATTGCTGCTGGCCGTGGGCATTTCCTGGTCACATATCCGGCGCCGGATTACCGGCCAGATCGATGTCGATGATGTGGAAACCGACGTCTGAATGTAACAATCCGCAAACCAAGAAAGGAGGTCATCATGCCTGGTAAATTCGTCACTTCCGTCGGCAAGGACGGCAAGCACTACTTCGTACTCAAGGCCGGTAACGGGGAAACCATCCTGCAAAGCCAGGGGTACGCGGCGGCCAAGAGCTGCGCCAACGGCATCGAGTCCGTGCGCAAGAACAGCCAGGATCCCAAACGTTTCGAAAAGAAAACCGCCAGCAACGGCAAGTTTTTCTTCACCCTGAACGCAACCAACGGCCAGATCATTGGCAAGAGCCAGATGTACAAAACCGAGAAGGGCCGTAACAACGGCATCGATTCCGTGGCCCGCAACGCACCGGACGCGGCGGTGGTGGAAGCCAAGGACTGAAGCCCCAGACAATCCGCGGAGACGCCCGTCTCCGCGGTAATCCTTTCTCCCGGCCCGGACCTGTTCCGCGGCTCACGTTTTTTTCAGCGGTAGATTTTCATGAGTTGGTGGGGAAAACTGGCCGGCGGCGTGTTCGGGTTCATGCTGGGCGGCCCTCTGGGCGCGCTGCTGGGCGGCGTGCTGGGACACAATTTCGACAAGGGGCTGGCGGGACTGGACACCGAAGGCGTATCAGGCCCGGAAGCCGAGCAGGAGCGCATACAGACCGCCTTCTTCACCGCCACCTTTTCCGTCATGGGGCACATCGCCAAGGCGGACGGGCGGGTTTCCCCGGAAGAAATCAGCCAGGCCCAGGCCATCATGGCCCAGATGGATCTGCAGCCGGACATGCGCCGCGCCGCCATCGAGCTGTTCAACCAGGGCAAACGCCGCGACTTCCCCCTGGACGAGGTGCTGGACCAGTTCCGCCGCGAATGCCGGCGCCGCACCACTCTCATCCAGATGTTCCTGGAAATCCAGATCCAGGCGGCCTGGGCCGACGGCAGGCTGGACAGGACGGAAGAACAGCTGCTGCTGCACATCTGTCACCGCCTGGGCATCCCGGAATTCCTGTTCCGCCAGCTCGAACGCATGATCCGCGCCCAGCAGGGGAGCCAGTACCAGGGCAACAGCAGCCAACCCGCTGGCGCTTCCCTGGAGGATGCCTACGCCATGCTGGGGGTATCGGCAGATGCCAGTGATGCGGAAATCAAGAAGGCCTACCGCCGGCTCATGAGCCAACACCACCCGGACAAGCTGGTGGCCAAGGGGCTGCCAGAGGAAATGATGAAGGTGGCCACGCGCAAGACCCGGGAGATCCGCCAGGCCTACGAGGCAATCAAGCGGGCACGCGGATTCTATTAACCCGGCGACCAAATATGTCGCCCTCAGTGCTTCAAACAGGGCGCGTATCAAGGCGCGGCTTGCAGGCAATGGCAAGCCCTTGTCAAAAGCCGCAACGCAGAGAGGCGCCCTGTTTGAAGCACCTAACAAATTGAAAACAAAAAGGAAGGCCGCCCTGTCCGCGCGGGTGGACTGCGTTATCAACACTTGCTGTAGGGGGGCTACAGCGGCGCGTTGATGCCTTGCCACCCGCGCGGACAGGGCGGCTGAGGACGATATATTTGGTTGCCGGGTTAATAATAATCACTCCTTCAGGGTGATCTTCAGACGCCCGTCTTCCACCTGGATGTCTTCAACGCCATCGGCAAAGGCTTTCCAGAAGCCATTGGCATCCCCGAACTCACTGATGAGATCCACGTTCTTCAGGCCACCCAGCCAGGCATTGGGTATGGGCACACCCATGACGCTGACCCCCCTGAGCTTGATCACCGGGCGGCCATCACGAAAGGCGGCTTCCACCCCCGCCGATACCCGCAGGGTCTTGCCTCCCAGAAGGGGAAAATCCGGGTCCACATGCACCAGCATGCGGGCGCTGACCATGTCATCCGACAAATCCACCGCCAGCTTGCGCGCCAGGTCCCGGTTGTTGGCCAGCAGCCCGTTGAGTTCCCGCTCGGTGAAGAACAGGGCATGTTTACCGCCCTGTTCCTGGTAAGGCTCGGGACGCAGCCACTGCTCATCCGTTTCCTTACGGTCCTCCGCCGGCGCGGAAGGTTTGGGCTGATACCCCAGGAGCCGCAGCTTGCCTTCCAGCTGCCGCTGTTCCTTCTGGCTCAGCTCCACGGGTTTGAAGTCATGGGCGTAAATATAAGTGCGCACCGCCCAGAAAGTGACTGCCGCGGTCACCAGAATGGTGCCCAGCACTATCCACAGCACGTGAATCGCACGAAAACCGCCCTTGGATTCTTCCTTGTTCTCTTCCGCCAGTTCTTCCATCGTCGTCATCCTTTCTTCAGTGTACGTTCAAATCATAAGGCAGGCGGGCATAGATCCCCCTGGCATCGGCTTTGTCCAACAGGTATTCCAGGTTACGCCACAGGGAATCCAGCATCGGCATCCCGGTAGTGACAGCCGCGCCGAAACCCAGTTCCTCCATGATGTCGTCCATGAAGCTGCCGGGCTGCTGGTATTCTTCAACGCGGTAGTCTTTCAGCCCCGCTTTTTTCGCGGCCGCGGCAATGGCGTCATTCAGACCGCCGAAGCTGTCCACCAGCCCCAGTTTCAGGGCCTGTTTACCGGACCACACCCGGCCCTGGGCGATTTCATGCACCGTCGCCTTGTCCAGCTTGCGTCCCTCGGATACCTTGTCCAGGAACTGGTCATAGATGCTGTCGATGAATTTCTGGATCACCGCCAGCTCCGCTTCGGTCTTGGGACGGAAGGGGCTGAAGATGTCCGCCGCCGGCGCGGTGCGCGCCGTCTCCACCTTGACACCAAATTCATTCACCAGCTTCTTGATATTGGGAAACATGCCGAACACGCCGATGGAACCCGTGATGGTGTTGGGCTGGGCGTAGACCTGGTCGCCATAGGCGGAGACCCAGTAACCGCCAGATGCCGCCACCGTGCCCATGGACACGATAAACGGCTTTTCCTTTTTCAGCAGGATGGTTTCCCGCTGGATGATATCCGAGGCATCTGCGCTGCCGCCGGGGCTGTTGACGCGCAGCACCACGGCCTTTACATCATCATCTTCCCTGGCCTTGCGCAACAGGCCGGAGATGTAAGCGCCCGCCACTTCATCTTCATCGTTGCCTGAAATGATATCGCCTTCAGCATAGATGACCACGACCTTGTCCTTGTCCTCCTCATCCTTTTCCACGCTGGCCAGGTAACCCGCCACCCCCGTCAGCCGCTCGATATCCTCACCTGTTTCGGTACCCGTCAGTTCGCGCAGTCTTTCCAGCACCACATCGTAATAATCCACCCCGGTCACATAGCCCCGCTCGAGGGCGTCCCGCGCCTCGATCACTGCTTCATTCCGCGCCAAGCTGTGGAGGCTGTCGGCCTGCACACCACGGCTTTCGGCAATGGCGTTCACCACTTCCTCGAACATGTCGTTCAGCAGCATGCTGAGCTGCTCCCTGTTCTCCTCGCTCATGTGATCCAGCAGGAAAGGCTCCACCGCCGACTTGTACTTGCCCACCCGAGTCACCTGCACATCGATGCCATATTTCTCGAAGGCTTCACGGAAATACATTACTTCGGAGGCAAAGCCATTGAACTCCATCAGGCCCAGGGGATTGAGGACGATTTCATCAGCGGGCGACACCACATACAGGGTTTTCTCATCCAGTCCCTCCTGCCAGGTAATCACCGGCTTTCCGGACTTCCTGAACTCACTGATGGCGTCCCGGACTTCCTTCAGGGCCGCCCAGCCGGAAGCATAACCCTCGGTCGCCACGGCCCCCTTCAGATACAGACCGCTGATATGCTCATCCTTCGCCGCCTTGCGTATTGCCGTGACCACGGTGCGCAGGGACTGCTGCCCGCTCTCTTTTTTCCGCACCGCGTTGCCCACCACATCGGAAAACTTCTGCCGTGGCGCTTTGTCGGTAATGGGCACGGACAGGTTCAGTACCAGCAGTGTATTGTCTTCCAGGGGCCTTGGCGCCTCCTGGCCGCTAATAATGGCCCCCACCAGCACCAGCAGCAACACGAAGAACAACACCAGAGCCACAAGGGATGCAAATACCGTCTTGAGAAAACCTTTCATGAGCAATTCCTTTGAAATTGAGCGGCGTTCAGTCACCGAAAAAAGGGAACAACAGCATCGAAATGCAATTGGAACGCGAATTTCCATGCACTGCAAGCCGGGAAGCTCCGCTTTTCCCCGCGTTGCGCGGCCTGAAAGCGATTTTTCATCCTCTCCCCGAAAGCAGGGTCTCCAGGCAGAAAAACACCGTGAAAAGCAACTGGAAGCGCGCCGTAAGCCCCAACAGGGCATTGAGCTGCCGTCCATGGGGGATGTGATACATCAGCCACACCAGGTACAGGGCCACCAGCAGGGCCGGAAGCAGCCACCAGTGAAGGGCGCCCCGCCACAGGATGCCCGGCAGCAGAAAGGGACCCAGCATGAGCAGGGCATAGGCCAGTCGGCTGGCCGCCGGTGGCAAAAGCACGGCCAGGGTTTTTCGTCCCGCCCGGGCATCCGTATACCTGTCACGGTAGTTGTTCACCACCAGCACCGCGGCGGCAAAGGCGCCCAGGGCCCCGGCAGGCGGCAGCAGGCTCCAGGAAAGTTGCCCCGTCTGCAGCCAGTAGCTGCCCCCCACGGCGCCCAGGCCGAAGAACAGCCAGACGAAGACCTCGCCCAAGGGGGACTCGGAAATGGGCCATGGCCCGCCGGAATAGGCCGCCCCCGCCGCCAGGGAAGTCAGCCCCAGGACCAGGATAGGCCAGCCGCCCCAGTACACCAGGTAGATGCCCAGCACGAAGGCCACCCCGAAAGCCAGGAAAGCCGCCCGCTTCACCCGGCCCGCGTCCAGCAGCCCCAGGGCGGAGGCCCGGGGCGGCCCCAGGCGGTCCGGGGTATCCGTGCCCTTGAGATGATCCGCCGCGTCATTGTGCAGATTGGTGCCGATCTGTATGGCCATGGCCGCCACCAGGGCCGCCAGGGCGGGCAGCCAGTGCAGCACACCCTGTTCCGACCAGGCCAGCACCGTGCCCAGCGCCACTGGGCTGACGGACAGGCCCAGGGTTTTTGGGCGGATGGCGGCGAGCCAGGGATGCCTCATGGCGGAAGCTCAGGGACGACGGGGAAACTTGTTGAAGTCCGGCGGACGCTTTTCCAGGAAAGCATCCCGGCCTTCCTTTGCTTCTTCCGACATGTAGAACAGCGCCGTGGCATTGCCCGCCAGTTCCTGTATGCCCGCCAGGCCGTCGGTGTCAGCGTTGAAGCCCGCCTTGAGCAGACGCAGGGTGGTGGGAGAATGGCGCAGCATCTCACGGCACCACTCCAGGGTTTCCTCCTCCAGCCTGTCCAGGGGCACCACGGTGTTCACCAGACCCATCTCCAGGGCCTGCCGCGCATCGTACTGGCGGCATAGGAACCAAATTTCCTTGGCCTTTTTCAGGCCCACGGTGCGCGCCAGCAGGCCGGCGCCCAGCCCGGCATCGAAGGAGCCCACCCTGGGTCCGGTCTGGCCGAAACGCGCATTGTCCGCGGCAATGGTGAGATCGCAGACCAGGTGCAGCACATGGCCGCCGCCAATGGCATAGCCCGCCACCATGGCCACCACGGGCTTGGGAAGGCGGCGGATCTGCATCTGCAAATCCAGCACGTTCAGATGCTGCACCCCTTCCTCGTCCCTGTAGCCGCCTTCGGTGCCCCGCACCTTCTGGTCGCCGCCGGAGCAGAAGGCCAGTTCACCTTCGCCGGTGAGAATGATGACACCAATATCCTGGGCGTGATGGGCGTGATGAAAAGCATCCATGAGTTCTTCCACGGTGCGCGGGCGAAAGGCGTTGCGCACCTGGGGACGGGCGATGGTGATCTTGGCCACGCCGTCCAGATGCTCATAGCGGATGTCCGTATAGGGCTTGTCCGCCACGGGTTTCCAGTCGAAGCCGGTCATTCAGGACTCCATGAATCGTTGGGTAAGATTCAGATACTGCTGCCGGCTGGCGTCCGCGTCAATGACGATTTCCAGCAGCCGGGGGCCGGAAAGGGGCAGCAGCTCCTCCAGCGTCCCGGCGAAATCCGCCGCTTGTCGCACCCGCCGGTAGGCAATGCCAAAGGCAGCGGCCAGCTTTTCATGATCCAGGGGAACCGGCGTGCGCCACCCCTGTTCATGGCCGGGCAGGCGACGCTGGGGCAGATAGTCGAAGATGGCACCGCCACCGTTGTTGAACAGCAGCAGCAGGATATCCTGCTCGCGGCACAGGGCCAGGGCGTTTAAGTCGTGGAAGAACGCCAGATCCCCCAGCACCCCGACGGCCTTCCCTCGCCCCGGCCAGGCAGCGGCGAGCCCCGCCAGGGTGGACAGGTTGCCGTCGATGCCGCTGGCGCCCCGGTTGCCGAACAGGGCGATGCTCTTACTCAGCACCCCGGAACAGGCGTCGAGGAAACGCACGGGAAGGGAGTTGGCCACGAACAGCAGGCTGTCATCCGGCAGCCGCGTCAACAACAGGCGCAGCATGTCCACCTCCGGCGGGAGAGGAGCCGCGGCCAGCTGTTCTTCGGCTTTTTGCTCCAGGCTCTGCCAAGCCTTCAGCCAAGCCCCTGTGGCAGACGGCTGTTGTTTAACGTGGAAATGCACCGGTAACTCCCTCCCCCGCGCGCGGAGGAGGGTTGGGGAGGGGGTGAGCATTTCCCGTCCCCCCTCTCCCTGGCCCTCTCCCCCCGGGGGGAGAGGGGATTTTCCATTTTCCAGGGTATGGGGCTGGCCCTTCAAGACAGAGAGCAGGTCAGCGGCCAGGAGTTCCGGGCTGGCCACCAGGGTTTCCACGCTGCGCCCGGGCAGGTCCAGCCAGCGGCCGGCGGGAGACAGCCACCAGTAGTCGGCCTGGGGCTGGGCGGCCAGCCAGGCAAGGAGGGGTTTGGAAACAGGCGTGGCGCCGCAATGCAGTATCCAGTCAGGGCGCAGATTCTCCCGCAGCCGCGCATCCCGCAGAAACAAGTCGTAACGGGCCAGAGGGGGCGCCTCCCCTTGCTGAAAACGCAGGCCGGACAGAGGATCGGCCAGTACGGGTACGCCAAGCACCTGTCCCAGGCGCAGCAACACCGGCTGGGGCCGACCCGGGCCGCAGACGATGACCCCCCTGCCTTCGACCAGCCGCTCCGCCAGGGCTTGCACAGCTTCCGGCGCCAGGCTGAGACGGGGGGGCCGCAAGGCGTTCACGGCCACGGCATCCACGGTTTCCGGCAGGGTTTCCGGCACCAGGGGCTCTCGGAACGGAAAGTTCAGGTGTACGGGGCCGGCATCGGCAGCCAGGCTTTCCCGCGCCAGCTGGCGGCCCAGGGCGCGCAGACGGCGTGACTGGTCCCTGTCGTTCCCGGGCGCGGAAAGCGCGTGAAAAGCCCGCACATGGGCGCCGAAGATGTTGATCTGGTCGATGGTCTGGTTGGCGCCACAGTGCTGCAGCTCCCAGGGCCGGTCGGCGCTGAGGAGCACCAGGGGCAGCCCCTGGCGGTCGGCTTCCACCACCGCGGGATGCCAGTTGGCCACCGCCGTGCCCGAGGTGCAGGCCAAGGCCACGGGACACCCGGAAACCCGGGCCATGCCCAGGGCCTGCCAGGCGGCGCTACGCTCGTCCACGGCCACGGAGGCTTGCACCTGGGGATGGAGCCGGGCGGCCAGTATCAGAGGGGTATTGCGGGAACCGGGGGAAAACACCAGGCGTTCCAGACCGGCGCTGACCAGCCCGTCCAGCAGGGCCAGACTGGCGTCCAGGTTGACGCGCCCCTGGTCCATCAGCCACCCGTCAACGCATGCAGCATGGGATCGAATTTCAGCTCGGTTTCCCGCAGCTCCTTTTGTGGATCGGACACCCGGGTGATACCGGCCCCGGCATACAAGATGGCCCGGTCACCACTGATACGCGCGCAACGCAGCAGCACGGACAGATCCGCCTGGCGGTTGTCGCCCAGCCAGCCAAAACCCCCTGTGTACCAGCCACGCATCCTGCGCTCGGTTTCGCCCATCCATTCCAGGGCCGCTGCCCTGGGCATACCGCCCACCGCCGGGGTGGGATGCAGGCTGTCCACCAGCTGCAGGGGACGCACGCCCCGCCGAACCCGGCCGTGAATGGCAGTGTAGAAGTGCGCCAGGTTGTTCAGGGCCATGCGTCCCGGCGCCCGGTCCGTCCGCAGGGACGAACAAAAGGGTCGCAGGGCATGGCGAATGGCCGTTACCACGGGGGCATGTTCATGAGTGGCCATGTCGGCGTGACGGGCCTGGCTATCCACCGGAAAGGTGCCGGCCAGGGCATCACAGTGGATATCGCTGCCATTCATGCGCAGCAGGCGCTCGGGGGTGGCCGCCAGCAGCACATCGCCTCCCAGGCACAGGGACAGGATGCTGCAGCCGGGATAGCGCCGCGCCAGGTCGGGCAGCAGCTGGCGATGGGCAATCTCCCCGCTGAAACGCAATTCCAGGCGGCGGCTGAGCACCACCTTATCCAGCTCTCCCTGCTCTGCCGCCCCCACGGCCCGACCAACCTGGTTGCGCCAGCGGTTGCTGTCCGGTTGCTCGGTCACCGAGCAGGAAGACGGGCGGGCAGTCGCCTCCGCCTGTTCTTCCAGCAACAGCGCCAAATCCTGCATCCAGCGGGAAAACAGCTGTTCCGGTTGCGCCTTCCCGTCGAGATGGCAGTTGAAACTCAGTACGCACCTGTCTCCCTGCCATTCGGCCAGCAGGCGGGGAACCTGGATGAGCGCGTTGTCGAAGCCCTGCCACTGTTTGCCTGGCTGATAGTCCGGGTCGAAAGCGTAGCCGACAAAAGCCCGGGCGCGGGGCCGCGCCCTTCCCTGGGTAATGCGGGTCCAGCGGCCCTGCAGGCTCTGCCAGGCCGTATCCAGTTCCATAAACCGACGGTCGCCGGAAGCCGATTGTTTCCATGCCAAACCCAGACCCAGCAGGCAGTATTCCGACTGGGGACGACGCCAGTACAGCCATTCCCCGGCTTGCGCCGGCGGCGCCGTCGACGGGGCCAGTGGCGCTTCAACGGATACGGAAAGCAATCCCCGGCGGGAGGATCTGAGCACGGGCATGGCCAGCTGCCGCAGCTCCATGCGCAAACGGCCCAGCCACAGGGGAAGGGATGCTGCTTTGTCGGCTTGCCTGGCCATGGAACTATTTTACGGTTTCAAAACGCCAGGGAAGTATGAACCTCCCCCGGTTCGTGCGCAGAATAACCCTGGCTTCCCAGTCCATGCGCTGACGTATGCACACGGGAAGCAGGCCTTCCCCTTCAAAGCGGCCATCGGCCACCCTCTCCAGCAGGGGACGGTTGTAACCCATGTTCATGGTCACGCCGGAAAAGTCCACTTCCACCCTGTCGGCATCCACGCCTTCCACCTCCACGATGAGCTTCAGAGGCTTGGTAAGGGGAATGCTGCGCGGTTCAATGGCGAACACCACTTCCCCGCCCACGGGCAGGCTGCGGCTGCAGGGCCCCTGGTGGAGGTCGCAATCATCCAGGGAAAGCACCTGGGCCGGCGGCGGCTCGAAGTAGTCACGGAAATACCAGGCCACGCCGCCCAGAACAGCGGCGGCGGCCAAAATAACGACGGGAAGAATCCAGGATTTCTTTTCAGCCATGCCTCAGCAAGGAAACATACTCAAGCCGTTGATTTCCCGTAGGCCGGGCTTCAGCCCGACAACTGCGGCCTCGACGGGACGGTGTCGGACTGAAGTCCGACCTACGGACGCGGATTTTTTCATGAAAGAAGATACGGGCAAGGGGCACATGAAAGGCAATTTTATGGCAGATCGCCCTTGCGGAACAGGCGGTAACCCAGCCAGGCGGTCAGGGACCCCAGGACAAAGGGATAGACCAGAGCCCATGCCAGGTAGCCTGCCTCGCCAAAGTTGTCGAGAATGACATAGGCGGAAGGTCCCAGCAGCACCAGCTGGGGATCGAACAGCAGCATGGCCCCGGTGCGGAACACCTGCAGGGGATTGGCCAGGGCGATGGCAATGATGGTTTCCGGCGGCAGGCCCTGCTTGATCAGGGAACCCAGCAGAATCAGGTCCAGGAACAGCAGCAGGAACAGCCAGATAAGAAAGGCTGAGCCCGTGGCCACATCGGAAGAGCGCGCCAGGGTGGACACCAGCATGCCGATGCCCAGGAAACACCAGGCCAGGGAAATGAGAAAGCCGGTGTAGAACAGCACTTGGGTCCAGGGAATCTCCACACCCTTGTATATACCCCAGGCCACGGCAGCGAACATGGCCAGCACCACGGGAAGAAAAACCACGAAGAAACGGCCCAGAAGCTTGCCCCAGAACCAGCTGGCCAGGCTCACGGGCAAAGAGAGCATGTATTCGAAGATGCCCGCCTCCCGGTCGCCGGCCACGGAACGCACGGTGGTGATGAGCACGAACAGGGGCAACACCGCCATGGTGATTTGCAAATAGGTGACCAGCATGCGCGACAGGCCGGTAAAGCCCATGATGCGGGACTCTGTCAGCCCGGACGCAAACAGGGCCACCACCACCCCGCCGAACACCAGGGTATAGACCATGAACCAGCGCGAGCGCAGGGATTCGCTGATGTCTGCCGCCGCAGTGAGAAGAAGGTGTTTCATGTGCTATCGCCCTCCGGCAGCCGGATGCTGGTGTTCGTCGCCACGATGGGTATGAGTCTGTTCTTCCACATCATAGATATGCTTGCGTGCCTGGGCGAAGTCCAGGGCGCCGGGCTCTTTCTCCGTTGTCGCTCCAAGGCCATAACCCATGGGCGTGATCTTGCCTTTGACGTACCAGGCCTTGCGCGCATCTATCCATTCACCATTGCGGTAGTCCGTGACCCAGACTTCCGTTTCGGGATTGTCCTTCCAAGGCTGCTCATCCAGCCAAATCACCGCGCAACCGATATCGTCGAACTTGTACAGCTTGCCCTTCTGACCGGGCGGGCCGCCACGCACCTGGGCGGCATAGTTATGGTCGCTGACCGCCATGGCGCAGCGGGCGCAGACTTCCCGGTCCCAGCGCACCTTCCCCGGCCCGGTGTCCGGTTCGTTGGAACAGCCCGCCAGCACAAAGAGCAGGCCCATGGAAAAAAGCAGCCTCCGCATCAGTCCGTGGCCTCATCCAGGTGAATGGCCTTGAGAATGGCTGCATAGCGGGAGAGCATGCCCAGGAAGCGCAGCCGGTCTGGGCCCGCCACCCGGCCTTCCCAGATAATGCCCTCACGCACATCGGAAAAGCCCCATTCAGCCACGGTACGTGCAAAGGCCTCGCTGGCGCGGGTGAGCACCAGGCGGCAGCTGAGCATGCTGGTCATATCCACGTCGTCGGCCACATGATCATTGAGCACGATCCTGCCCTGATCCATTTCCACCACCCTGTTCACCAGGGAAGCCACCTCGTCGAGGCGGTGGCTGGAAATAATCATGGCTGCCTTGTCACGCTTCTCCTCCAGCAGCTGGAAGAAGATGTGCCGGGCCTCGGGATCCAGGTTGGCGGCCGGCTCATCCAGCACCAGCAGCTGACATTCCCGGCCCAGGGCGATACTGATGAGCAGCTTCTGCTTCTGCCCACCGGACAGCTTGTTGAAAGGCTGGTGGCGCATCCTGTGAATATCCAGGCCCAGTTTTTCCGCCACCTCTGTCATTTTCCCGGGATCGCTGTCACAGACTCCGGCGGCAAAGCGAATGAGCTGGGCCACGGGCATCTTCAGGGGAGGCGATATCTGGGGTACGAACCCCACGTGCTTGAGCACTTCGGTGCGGTGCTGACGAGGTTCCAAGCCGTTGACCCTCACCTTGCCACCGCACTGGTATTCCCCCAGCAGGCAGCGGATCATGGTGGTCTTTCCGGCGCCATTGGAGCCCACCAGGGCCACGCGGTCGCCCCGGTCGATGTTCAGGTCTATACCCTTGAGCACTTCCACGCGGCGGAAGCGCTTGCTGACCTTTTCGAATTCAATCATAGCCATGTCAGGCCCACCTGGATGATTCTGCAGGCGGGAGCATAGCACACCCCACCTCTGTTCCTGTCACGAAGTCAGGCCCTTGTACTTGATGGTCAGGGCGCCGGTGGGACAGGCGTCCACGCAACGCAGACAGCGGGTGCAATCGGCCCCGATATCCACTTCCATGGCTTTTGCCTTGCCCTTGAGCACCGTGTCCAGCACGTGGGGCACCAGGCAAACCTTGCGGCATTCACCTTCGTGGAAACAGTTGGGCAGCTGGTAGCGCACGGTAAAGGGCGAAGTGGCGCCCACGATGCCATAGGTGAGGCCAATGGGACAGGCATAACGGCACCAGGCCCGACGGGAGAAGAAAATCTCGAACAGCAGCAGTAGGGCTACCCAGATCAGGGCCACGCCCGGTCCATAGATCAGCGCCCGGCTGAGAATGCCCGTGGGGGAAATGGTTTCATAGACGGTATAGCCCGTGACCACGGCCAGAATCACGAACACCAACCACAGCCAGGCACGGGATCGGCGGTCGAACTGAATATCCTTGGCCCAGCCCTTATCCACCAGTTTCAGATGCAGCATCTCGGCCCATTCCGCCACCAAGTGATAGGGACAGACCCAGGAACAGAAGGTACGCCCGCCTAGCAGCCACCACAGGATGAACACCGTAGTGGTGCCTATCACAAGGTTTATGACCACGTGTTTGAAGGCCAGCATGACCTGCAGGGCGGAGTTAAGATCCGCCATGTGGAAGCCGGCAAAACGCGACGCGGTGAGCGCCCCTTCCAGGAGCTGAATATCCAGGTGGTAAGACACCACGAAGAGCAGGTTCACGGCAATAAGCACGGCCCAGCGTTTCAGCCGGAGCTTTTCCAGAGGCGGGTTGGCATGTTTTTCCGCCAGTTCGATGCGAATTTTCTCGATGCGTTCCTTGTCGGCAAACTTGTGCGCATGCAGTTCCCGCACTTCCTCCGGCATGTCCTTTTTCGCTACCCGCTTGGGCGTGCCGCCAAGCAGCACGCGAATGGATTCGATGACATTGCTCATAGTATTCTCATCCCCTTGCTGTTGGCGCGGCTGTCGCTGCTGTCCATGACGATGACGGCTGGCTCCACCGGACAAACCATTTCACATACACCACAACCCACGCAGCCATCCAGAATCACAGGCGTCATCCTGCCGTCGATGTTGCGCAGCTCTATGGCGTGCTTGGGCGGACATTCGTTCTTCTGGCGCACGGCCACCAGATCCACCTTGCCACTCTGACGCTTCTCGTCTTCCGCGGCGCACTCGGCAATACTGATCTCGATGGGGCACTGGCGAACGCACAGATCGCACAGCTCCAGATCATAGGGATGGTCCGCCAGTTTGATGGGATTCCATCGGTCGATTTCGGCATAACGCAGCTTGCCCTTGAAATCGGCGCCCCGCGCCAGCCCCTTGAATCCCTGCCCGTTCACCGCCAGGCACTGCTTGAGATTGACCGTCTTTGCCACGCCCATGTCCACTTCGGACGGGAAGGAAATCTCATGAATCAGGGCTCCCGTGGGACAGGCCAGCACGCACTGCAGGCCGTCACAGGAGAAATCGCAGGCCTGATCCCTGGGATCGATATGGGGTACGCCCACCCCCAGGCCGTCGGTCAAATCCGCCAGTTTGATGGCTTCCACGGGGCAGACCTGCACGCATTGCCCGCATTTGATACAGGCAGCCAAAAACTTGTCTTCCTTTAGTGCCCCCGGCGGTCGCAGGCGTTTTACCCAGTTACCCAGCACGGGCACCATGCCCAGCAGGGCGATACCGCTCACGCCAATGGTCATGGCGATGGAACGCAGAAACTTGCGGCGCTCCTTCTGCTTGGGCGTAAGCCGATTCTGCGGTTTCTTGCTCATGTCAGTTCTCCAGGCTCTTGCGCAGGGCATCCAGGGCATTGCTCAGATCCGCTGGATCCTGCGCTGCCGCTGGCTTGGTTTCCCGGGTTTGTTCTTCAGCCGGACGCTCGTTCAGCGCCAGCAGTCTCAGGTAAGGCTTTTCGTCACGTACCAGCAGGCGTGGCTCGGAAAAAGGCGCCAGCCGCTCCAGAAAATCCAGCACTTCCAGCAACGGCGACCCCTTGAAAAACTGCGCATAGGGTTCGTTCTGCCACAGGCGGTCCGCGTAGGCATAGAGTTCATAGGGATTGTCGCCAATGCCGTCCTTGTCCTGATCGAAGCCTTCGTAATCACTCCAGTAGTTGCCGGTCCATTCATTGCGGTTGGCTGTGCCGCCGCCGGACACCACGATCTGGGTCAGGTTATCCACAAAACGGTTGTCCTTGAATATATTGCTGTGCCAGTCGTTGAGGAAACGGATTCCTATGCCATTGTAGGCAATAAGATTGTCAGTGAAGCGGTTGGTGGTATCCGGCTGGTAGGGAGACACGTCAATATACAGGCCGCTGGCGCAATACAGGATCTCGTTGCCTTCTATAGTCAAGTCCGAGGTTTCCTTGAAACCTATGCCCACTCCCGTCGGTCCCGCTGCATGGGCAATATGGTTGTTGCGCACCACCACGGAATCGCTGTACATGAGGAAGATGCCAACGGCGTTGTTCACATAGTAATTGTCTTCCACCAGGTTGTAGCGGGAGTACATGAAATGCAAGGAATATCTGGCATTGCTGGTGCGGTTGCCGCGAATGGTGTTGTTGGCGGAATACCAAACCACCATGTCACGCACGTTTTCGGACACGTTGTCCAGAATCTTGTTATCGAAGCTGTACCACAGGCGCACGGAATCCCCTTTCTGCCCCAGGGAAAACTCGTCCTTGGAACTGATGCGGTTGCGCTTGACAATATTGTTGCGCGACTGCTGCAGATCCACGCCGAACAGGACGTTGTCCATGACATTGTCCTTGATGACGTTGAAATTGCCACGCACCTGGACGGCGGAATCGATATCATTGGTTGATTCGCCAGAATTGGTCAGATGCAGGTTCTTGATGGTCACGCCATCAGTCTTGATGACGATCACCGAGCCCTTACCACCGGCGTCCACGGTAGCCTTGTGCTGGCCGTCGATGGTGATGGGCTTGGTAATCAGCACCCGCCCGGCATAGGTGCCGGGTTCGAGCACCAGGGTTTCACCCTCCGGCGTCTTGTCCACCAGCTCCTGCAGGGACGGGTAGCCCGCGGCGCACACCGCGGGCAGCAGGAGCAGCAACAGACCCCAGAGACGGACAGGCATCACTGCTGCCGGGCATCCTTGATCCGCAGGAGCGCCGCCACCGCCAGCAGGGCGGCCATGAGCATCATCAGGCCGAAGCCCAGGTCCGGATAGGAATGGGTCGTGAACTGGGCCACCTTGCCCTGACCAAACACCGTGGGCATGAATGGCTTCACAGTGAACGCGCCCATGGCGTTGAGGTTGTGGCCATACCACCACAGCCAGGCGGAGTATTCGATGACGAAGAACACGGGCAGGGCCATGGGCACCACGATCAGCAGCCAGTAGAGAATGCCCTCGCTCTTGCGCGCACCCCAGACCAGCAGAATCATGGCGGCGATGATGCCCCAGAACACCACATGGGAGGCCATGGTCATCTTCTTCACCATGGGACGGATCTCTGCCTGGTTGTTGAAATAGCGGCCCAGGCTTTTTTCATAATGCCAGCGCATGACCTGGGCATTGCTGCCCGTCCATTCCTCGCGCTCACTGGCGGGTTTCTTCTTCTGGTCGATGAGGAAGGTGCCTTTGAGCAGAGCAATGTTGTCGGTCTTGGGGTCACCGGTGGCGCCCTGGTCAGCGGCGGTATCCAGGGTCACGCCCAGGTCCTCGTCACTGACCAGTTCCCCGCCCAGGCCGGCCAGCTTCTTGACCATCTCGTCTTCACTGTCCTTTTGTTCTTCGACGGACACCACGTCCTCGGGAATGGCCTCCTTCATGCGCTTGATGAGTTCGTCGTTCTTATTGCGGTCACTGCCCCGCTCCGTATCCTGGTCCATGGAAGTCACCAAGGCCTCGATATAGCCGGCGTTCTGGTACTTGAGACCATCACTGCCGTACCAGGTGAGGTACATCCAGATGGCAATGGCGGCAAAGCCCACAGACATGAGGGGCACGCGAATCTTCGGCTTGGTGCAGGCAAAGCCCAGCAGCATCACGGCCAGAAAGGCCATGAGGAAAGGAGAGAAGGCCCGCTCAATAACACCACCTGCGGCAATGGGATACATGCCGACATAGTGGTTGATGGTGTCCATCTCGTGCACGCAGTCCAGCGCCTCGCTTTCCTCGATCTCCGTCTTCTGCACCTTCTTGCAGCCATTGAACACGCCGTTCATATGAAACTCAATGCGCACCCCGTCTGGAAAGGCTTCCTCTGGATAGTTGGGCGCGGTAAGGGATACCCACCAGGCTGGTGCGAAATAAATGACCGCCAGCAGTATGACACTGGCCAGAATCAGCAGGTTGGAAATGATTACGCGCTTGGACATGACTTTACCCGTTGGGTTGAAAACTGGAGTGACAAAATTAGGAAGTTTAACCGTGAGCAGCCATGATTTCCCGCAATCAAGGCCACAATAAATTCAGGGTTTGAAGCCTCCCAAACAGAAAAAAGCGACGAATCGCTTTTTTCTGTTTGGAATCTTTGCTCTTCCCGGCCCAGACATTGTCCGGGCCGGGAGACAGCGCATCAGTCGTAATCCGGATTGGTGTAATCCACGGAAGGCGCCAGATCTTCCTTGGGAACAGGAATACGGGAGACGTAGTTGATGACATGCTTCATGTCTTCATTACTGAACTCCTTGATCTGCTTAACCATGTCCGGGTTGGCGTTGCGGCGCTTGCCGTCACGAATCCACTCGAACTGACGTACCATGTACTTGTAGTGCTGACCCTGGATCTTGGGATAGAACTTGTCCGGCTTGCCCTCGCCATGCTCACCATGACACTTGACGCAGTTGTCCTTGAACAGCTGCTTGCCATGCTCATACTCAGGCGTCCCTTCGGGCCATTCACCCTTGCCGTTATCCGGATTCATCTTCAGACCGGAAATGTAATGGGTCACGTCGGCCATGGCCTGAGGACCGCCAATGGACTCGGGCTTGGCGAAAGGATACATGGTGGGGTTATCACGGTTGCCTTCACGGATGTCCGCCAGCTGCTTGACCAGCACGGTCTGGTGCTGACCCGCGATCTGGGGGAAGGTGCCGTCCTTGGTGCCCCAGCCTTCGGTCAGGTGACAGGCCGCGCAGACTTCGAACACCTCGATGCCGTTTTCGTGATCCGGCTTCAGGTGCAGGGCCTCATCACGCTCACCGCCTTTTGACATCCACTGGTTGGAAAAGGCGGTGCTGCTGACCAGCATGGTAGCGGCAAAGCCGAGCATAGACACCATCAAACGTTTTTTCATATCTCAATATCTCCGAAAAAAGCCTTGGGTGAGGACAGGTTTGCTGCCTCGTCACACCATATTAAAAAACAACGAAATAGTAACATTCACACTTGACCCCGCACTTGAGCAATATCAAGTACCGCTCATGAGCGCTTGAATGGATTACTCTAATTTTTCCATGGTTTTCAATCATCCTGATAAGACAACCAGGCAAGAATATTGGCAATTTCTTCATCCGTATAGCCGCGAAACAGTTCCGCATCGTCTTCCGAATCATGAAAACGCTTGGCCTTGCGGATATTTTCTATCTGACGCAGCAAATAACCGCTGTGCTGTCCCGTCAGCATGGGCACCAGTTTTTTCCACTTCCCTTCGCCTTTTCGGCCATGACAGCTGGCACATTCCTGCCTGTACAGCTTGCCTCCAGCCTTGGGATCCCCAGGATAATGAGGGATATTGGTCACTTTCTTACTCTCTTCCAGACGCGCCAAAGGATCGAACTCCTTGTTTGGATCCAACTTGCTCATGTGGCGCGGCAATTCGATGTTGGCAATATAGGCGGTAATGTTCTTCACATCTTCCGGTGACAACTCATGATCATTGGCATAGGGAATCATGGGGATATTGATACGCTTGCGCGTTTTGAACAGGATGATCTGCCGCTCCAAATAGGCAGGATTCATGCCGGCCAGTCGGGGGTACTCCCCGTCCGGAGTACCCTGGGCATAGATACCATGACAACCAGCACAGATCTCCATGATTTCTTCGCCAATATCCGGATCAAAGTCTGGTATTACCCGATCTTCCGCCACCGCCAGCGTCACACTAGAAAACAACCACCAAACCAGAACAATTTTTTTCATGTATTTTTGTAATATTGTCAGCCAAACCAGAAACGGCCTGCAGAAGCAGGCCGTCACCCGAACCATAAACCCTGTCGATCAGGGCGCAAGCTTGGACACGTAGTCCGCCAATACTTCCAGGTCCTCATCACTGAAACGGGGCTCGCCCGTGGGAGTGACCAGCACACCTTTCATGGCCACGGACTGACCATTGGCCCGCTTGCCGGACATGATGTCCTTGATCTGCTGCAGAACATATTCCTTGTTCTGGCCCGCAATTTTCGGATAGGCCGGCATAATGGGGCTCTTGCCGTCCTTGCCATGACAGGCAGCACAGGTCATGTAGAGACGCTTGCCGCTCGCAGCAGATGCACTGCCGCCAAAAGCAGTGATGGCCAGTACCGCAGATACAGCAGCGGCAACGATTACTTGTTTTTTCATACTAGGTTATCTCCTGAAAGAAAGAGGGGGTGATAAATCACCCCCAATATTACATCCTGGATGAGTTCCCCGACACCTTGCCTTTGATCAAGGCGGTGTCGGGGATAAACGCCTTACTTGACTTTCTTGGCGCCGTGCTCTTCCAGATAGGTCTTGGCACGCAGACCGAGGTCAGCGGTCTTGACCTGATACTGCCACCACTGGTTCGCCCAAAGCATGGCGTTGTTCCAGTCTTTCTTGGCAGCAGCCGCTTCGGCCTTGGCCTTGGCTTCCTTGGCGAAGCCCAGCTGGTCGGTAGCATCCTCAACCAGTGCAACTACGGTCGGGAAGTCCTTGTAGTTGTGGCTGGTGATGAAGCCAACTACCTGGTTGATTACAGCCTGGGTCTCGATGTTGGTCTTGACCTGCTTCTTGTAATCTTCCTCGGTGTAGTTGGTACCGGCTTTCAGACCACCTTCCTTCGCCTTGTATCCCTTGGGCTGAACCAGGAGGTAACCCTGCATCTCCAGGTGGAGTGCGGAGCAGAACTCGGTGCAGTAGAAGGGATAGACACCAGGCTTGTCGGCATGGATGGTAGCAGTAGCCGTCTTGCCAGGCTCTACGGAGAGCTGGACATTATGGCCGTACATGGCGTAACCGTGTACCTCGTCCTCGGCGCGCTCCAGGTTGGTGATGTGGATATGGACCGTATCACCCTCGGTAACCTCGATGATCTCAGGCGTCAGGTGAGAGCGGATGGCGGTACCGTACACGTGTACGGTGCACTTGCCGTCGGCGTCACAGGTACGCTCGATCTTCTCGCGGCCTGCACGGGTCTTCCACGGAGAACGCTCGTCCTTGCGGCTGTTCCAGCCGGACTTGTAGCGGATCGCGGGCTTGAGCTTGTCAGCCTTGATGGCAACCACATAGTGCGGCTCGCCCAGAGGAATGGGCATGTCGTACAGCAGTTGCATCTTGTCGCCGCTGATGTCGATGAGCTGGTGGTTCTGCGGATGCAGGGGACCGACCGGGTTGAAGCGGTCGATGGCCAGCTTGTTCAGGGCAACCAGATACTTGCCGTCAGGAGTGACGGAATCACCCTCCATCGCCATCAGGTGACCCACGTTGTAGTGAATGGGCAGCTGATCCAGCACCTTGCCTTCACAGTAGTCCCACTTGGTGATCATGGAATCCACGTAGATGGAGGTGTAGGCCACGCATTTCTTGGAATCGTACTGGGTGTGCAGAGGACCGAGGCCTACGGCCACGGACTTGTCCAGTGCGTCCTTGAGGGCGATGATGGGAATACCATAGGGATCCTTGCCTTCGAACTTCTTGTTCTTCATGGCTTTCTGGATCTTGTTCCAATCATATACCCAGGTGTGGCTGTCCAGCTTACCGGAGACGACGATCTTGTCGCCGGTGGGAACCACGTCAACGCCGTGAGGCGACTTGGGCTCGGGCACCAGATACAGCAGGTTGTTGGCCACGGCTTCCTTCATGGAGATGAGGGTCATGCCATTGACTTTCTTGCCGATCTTGCCCGCCTTGACCAGTTCGGAAGCCTTCTTCCAGTTAGTGATGTGCAGGAAGTCGGTGTCCTTGGAAGAACAGCCCGCCTCGAAGGGAGGACGCCCCTTCTCGATGCCGCCCACATAGCGCTCTGAACAGAAGGAGTTGGTGAAGCCCCATCCGTAAGTCGGGCCCTTGCCCGCGTCGGACAGGTCCTGGCTGTAGGGAGGCATTTCGAATGTAAAGGAGTTTTCAGGCTCGATACGGCCCTTCTCCATGTTGAACTTCCAGTAGGTCAGACCACCACGGTACTTGTCGTTGAAGTCCGAAAGAGGCACGAAACCGCTTCCCTTGTAGGGTGCGGCATACTGGGTGGCTTCCATCACGTACTCGGTGTTGGGCGTAACGAAAGCGCCACCGTGCTCGGAACGGAACAGGGGGTTGACCACGATCTGCTTGGTCTCGAAGTCATGTAGATCGATGACGGCGATACGGGGGTTGGCCTTGTCGTTGATGAACAGGTACTTGCCGTTGTATTCACCGTTGGTCTCGGAGATGGCCGGGTGGTGCGTGTCACCATAGACGATGTCCTTGCCCTCGATGCGGCCCTGGGCCAGCACTTCCTTGGATTCGTCGTCGAAACCGTAACCCTGCCAGGGCTCGGGCGTGAAGACACCGATGTACTTGAGAATGCGCATGGATGGGATGCCATACACGATAACCTGACCACTCTGGCCGCCGGAGCTGAACGCGATGTATTCGTCACGGCCACCGGTAGGGGTGTAGGTTTTTGCTGCCGCCAATATATCCTTTTCGGTCAGACCGCGCTTTTTCATCACGTCTTTCAACGTGTCCTGAGACCAGGCCTGGCCTCCAGCTGTCAGTCCCACCGTCAAGGCGATAAGGGAGGCAAGCATAGGCTTGCGTATTTTCATGGTATTCTCCTTCTGGTAACTACCTTATAAAACGACTGAAAACAGGAAGGAAACACAGCTTCCCGCCTCAATCAAAATCATGACCCGCCATCGACTGGCAGGGCGCCGGTTGTACGGACGGACTTAGTGTGTGTCATTTCACACAGGCTTGGTTTGACATAAATCAAAAACACCAGAATTTCCCCGGTTTACTGCCGTCAGGATGAATATTCAGCTACAGATACGGCCCTACAGCCTGCCTATGAAATCTCCCTGGCCAGGCAGGTTACGGAATGCGTTTGGGCAGCGCAAGGGATGGATACTGGCGCTGCGCGCAGGAGACCTGCGGGGATGGGGAGATTGCGCCCCCTTGCCCGCCATGGGGACGGAATCACATGAAGATGCCGGGACATTCCTGGTAAACACACGGGCGCACCACGCGCCCCGTATCAGCGGCATGCTGGAAGACCTGGCCGCTGCCAGGAACACCCATCCCGCCGCCAGCCACGCCTTGGAAACCGCTCTGCTGGACGTGCTTGCCCGGCAACAAGGCATCCCCCTGCGGCAACGGCTCACCAACCAGGCCGTCGACCGGATCTGCGTCAACGCCATGGCCGGCGATGTCTGCTTTCAGGGCAACCAGGATGCCAACAAGCAGGGCTGTCAGGTCATCAAGCTGAAAATGGGACAGCATCCCATTGAGGAGGAAATTGATTGCCTGCACAAACTTTGCGAAAACCTGCCCCCCGGCATACGGCTGCGCCTGGACGCCAACGGCGCTTGGCCCTATGAAACCACGGAAAAACTCCTCCGTTCCCTGGAAGGCCTGCCCGTGGAGTCCCTGGAAGAGCCCCTGGCATGCCCGGACCTGGACGACCTTGACCGCCTGCAGGAACAGACCGACATTCCCCTGGCGCTGGACGAGTCACTGAAGTATCTGTCCTTTGATGAAGTCCTGGACAGCAGGCTGCCCCGCCTGGTCATCAAACCCGCCCTGCAGGGAGGACTGGAGCGCGGCTACCGCATGGCAGCGATGGCGGCAGGGAGAGGCAAGGCATGCGTGGTCACTTCCCTGGTGGAATCTGCCGTTGGCATTCATGCGGCGGCGCAGCTGGCCGCGGCGGTGGACAGCCTGTCCCCCGGACTGGCACACGGTCTGGCGACTTCCGCCTGGCTGCAAAAGGATGTTGCCAGACCGCCACGGGTTGAGGCAGGATTCATGCACCTTTCCAACAGTCCCGGGCTGGGCATCCATGAAGTCTTTTCGTCACAGGTTCACAGTCCCTTTTCATGAGGTGGACGCCGCTGGCCTGATGTTTCACGCCCACCTGTTCAGTCATGCTCATGACGCCTACGCGGCGCTGATGCGGGAAATGGGCCTGGACCTCAAGACGCTGCTGGAGGAAGGCCGTTACCTGTTGCCCCTGGTGCACGCGGAAGCCGATTTCCGGCTTCCCATGACGCTGGACGACGACATCGAAGTGACAGTGGAAGCAACGCCCCCCGGCACGAGCGCCTTCGGTTTCCGCTATGCCTTTCGCCGGGAAGGCCGGCTGTGCGCCTCGGTCATCACCCGTCATGTATTCCTGAATCGGGAAAGCCAGGAGCCAGTCGCCCTGCCTCCAGAATTCAGGCGGAAGCTTCAGGAATCCGAAGACTGAACCCAGGAAAGGGCCAGCCGGGGCAGCTCCCGGCGCAGCAGCTTGCCCAGGGAATTGCGCGGCAGCTCATCCACCCTGAAGAAATATTTGGGCAGGAAGGCCGCCCGCAGATGCTTTTTCGCCCAGGCATTCACTTCCCCGGGCGATGCAGGGCCCTGGTAGAGCAGCACCAGGGCATCGCCCCAGCGCGGGTCGTCCACGGCCGTCACCGCCGGCAGTTCCACCCCGGGACAGCCGGCGAAGGCCGCCTCCAGCGTCACGGGATGAATGTTCTCGCCACCGCTGATGAGCATGTCGTCCAGCCGCCCCTTCAGGTGCAGGTTTCCAGCGTCGTCCAGCCAGCCCGCATCTCCCGTGCGCAACCAGCCCTGCTCATCCTGCAGGCGCCGCCGCACGCCCGGCGCTTCTCTGCACCAGCGGGCAACGGACGGGCCGCGCAGGCATATGTTCCCGCCCGGCTCCTCCAGCCTCAACTCCACGTGAGGCAGGAGCGGACCCGCTTGCCCTTCCCGCCAGCGCCTGTCCGGCGGATAAACGGTTGCCACCTGGGACGCCGCTTCCGTCAAACCGTAGCTGGGACAGACGGGCCAGCCCCTGTCCAGGGCTTTTTCCACCAGGGTCTGCCGGGCCGGCGCGCCGCCCAGCAGGACCACGCGCAGGGATGGCGGGGGCGCCAGGTCTTGGCGTAACAGTTCATGCAGCATGGCCGGCACCAGGGAAACATGGGTGATATGCTGCTCATGCAACAGCCGAGCAGCTTCCACGGAGGAAAAGCGCTCCATCAGCACCGCCGTCGCGCCCCGCCAGGCGCAACGCAGCAGCACGCTCAAGCCACCAATGTGATGCAGGGGCAGACAGGCCAGCCAGCGGTCATTCGATGCCAGTTCCAGGTGGTCACAGGAAGCCCTGGCGCTGCTGGCCAGATTCTCTCCCGTCAGTTCCACCAGCCGCGGCTGGCCCGTGGTGCCCGAGGTGGCCAGCAGCAGGCAGGGTTCCCGGGCTGCGAGGGGATGGCTGCCGCCGCAGGCCTCAGCAACCACGGCAGGTTCCCGGTCATGAGCATCATCCATGAGCAGATGCGGCCCCGCGGCCTCCAGCAGGCGGGTGCGGATCCCTGGTGGCATATCCGGATCCAGCGGCAGGAAGGCGCATCCCATACGCGGCAGCAGAAACAACAGGCGGGCATGCAGTGCACGGTGGCGGGACCCGCAGGCCAGGGTCATGCCGGGGCGCAGTCCCAGCACCCGCAGGTGCCGACCAAGGGGGTCGTCGAGGCGGCGCAGTTCGTGTGCCACGGATATCCGCCCGGCATGCATCAGGCGAAACGCCGCGTGCACCGGAATCATGACTGCTCAGCGGTCCTCCAGCCAAGAAAGAATGAAGTCCGCAATGGACTCGCTGTCGTCCAGCATCAACACGGGCACCGGCACGTCCTGCCGGGGCTGTTCATCGGCCGCCAGAGCGATGATGTGGCTGTCCCTGAGGCACAGCAAGGGCTTTTCCAGGGAGGGACGGTGGATCTCTATCTTGGCGATAGGCTCCTCGCGGAATCCCTCCACCAGCACCAGATCCACTTGCCCGGTATCCAGGCGCTGGAGCAATTCACCGAGATCCGGCTCCGTTTGCCCGTCTCCTTCCCGTATCCAGGCCGTACGGTACTTCGATGCCAGCAGCACCTGACCGGCGCCGGCGCGGCGCAGCCTGTCGCTGTCCTTGCCGGGCCTGTCCATCTCGAAATCATGATGGGAATGTTTGACCAGCGCCAGCCTCAACCCATGCTTGCGCAGCAGAGGAATCAGCTTCTCCAGCAAGGTGGTCTTGCCGCTGCCTGAAAAGGCAGCAAAGCCCAGTACAGGTATCGAAAGTTCTGATGGAATCACAGTTTTCCCGGGTACACCCTGGTTGCCAAATGAAGCAAACCATATCAGAATCGTCGGGTCGCAGCACACTTACCAGACCCCACATCATGGCAACCCTCCGAACTGCTTGTATATCACGCTCGCCAGCATCCCGGCGAACATCCTCATGCAATTGAAACATCTCGACAAGCAGGCCCTGGTGCTCGCCGCTCTGTGGAGCCTTTCCATCCTCCTGATCACGGCGTGGACCATCTCCGAAGAGATGAATAGCACCCTTACCCTGGCCACCACCGAAGCGCGGGCCTATTTCAACAAGGATCAGGCCATACGCTTGTGGGCAACGGAACACGGCCGCATCTACGTGCCAAAAACGAGCGACTACCCACCTGATCCCAACCTGGCGCATATTCCCGAGCGCGATATCACCACGCCTTCCGGCCTCGAACTGACCCTCATCAACCCGGCCAAGATCATTCGCGAACTGGACGAGAGATACGGCCATCTCTACGGTGTCACCGGCAAGGTCACCAGCCTGTCTCCCCTGGCCTCCGAGAACCTTCCCGACGAATGGGAGAAACAGGCGCTGCATCGACTTAACAGCGGCGAGCCGGAAATCGTGGAGATCACTGAGATCGACGGCGAGGAGTACCTGCGCCTCATGCAACCGCTGATGGTCAACGAAGGTTGCCTGCTGTGTCACGCTGCACAGGATTTTAAGATCGGCAAACCCGGCGGCGGCATCGGCATCAAGCTCCCCATGAAACAACTGCGGGAGACCGAGAGAAAAGCCATCATATCCAAGTCCCTCATTCTGCTCGTCCTGTGGCTGATAGGCATTGCCAGCCTGGTCATCGGCACCCGAATCCTGCGCCGCCACGCCAGGATCCGTCAGCAGATGCTGAAAGAACTGAAGCAGAGTGACAAACGCAAGAGCGCCATCGTGGAAACCGCCCTGGACTGCATCATCACCATCGATAAATATGACTGCATCCTGGAGTTCAACCCCGCCGCGGAAAAAACCTTCGGCTATTCCCGGGAAGAAGTCCTTGGAAAACGCATGGCAGAACTGCTGGTTCCAGAATCCCTTCGCGAGCGGCATTACCAGGGGCTACGCCGTCACCTGCAAACCGGCAGCCATACCATACTGGGCACGCGCATAGAAACCACTGCCATGCGCGCCGACGGCAGTGAGTTCCCCGTGGAACTGGCCATTACCCGCGTGGATCTTGGGGAACACCCCCTGTTCACCGCCTACCTGCGGGATATCACAGAAAGCCGCCAGATGGCCGAGCAGCTGCTGTTCCAGGCCACCCACGACTTCCTGACCAATTTGCTGAACCGCCACAGTTTCGAACAAGCCCTGCAAAAACTCCTGGACGACAACGTCGAAGACCGGGAGCACTGTCTCATGTATCTCGACCTGGACAGATTCAAACTCATCAACGACAGCTGCGGCCATGCGGCAGGAGACGAGCTGCTGCGACAGCTGGCGGTGCTGCTGGAGAACAAAATTCGCCCCGGAGACAGGCTGGGGCGGTTGGGCGGTGATGAATTCGGCCTCATTCTGAAAAACTGTTCCCTCCAGTGCGCCATGGACATCGGCAACGCCCTGCTAGAGTCCGCCAGAAATTTCCGATTCTACTGGGGCGACAAGATTTTCAGCATTGGTCTTAGCATCGGTCTGGTGGTCATCACCAGCCGAAACCAGCAGGTCACCGAGTTGCTGCATCTGGCCGACGCGGCCTGCTACCGGGCCAAGGAAGAAGGCAGGAACCGAATCTCCGTCACCAACCAGGTCGATGGCGAGGCCCTGCAGAAACGGCGCGGTGAAATCGACTGGATCAACGGCATCGAGTCCGCTTTCGACCAGAACCGCTTCATGCTCTACCAGCAGCCCATCCTCAGGGTCGGCAGCCATCCCGGGGAAACACCCATGGCCATGGAAATCCTGCTGCGCATGATGGACCCGGAAGGAAACCTGGTAACACCGGACAAATTCCTGCCTCCGGCGGAACGCTACAATCTCATTTCCGTCATCGACCGCTGGGTGGTACGCAGCACTTTCCACTGGCTGGCCACGCATCCCGCTCCGGAAACCCTACCGCCCCTGACCACCATCAATCTCTCCGGGGCATCCATCGCAGACCCCCTGTTCCTGGATTTCGTGCTGGAACAGCTGCACGTTCCCAACATCGCCCCCAATGCCATCTGCCTGGAGATCACCGAAACCGTGGCCATCACCAACCTGTCCAAGGCCCGTCGCTTCATCACCGAGCTGCGCAACGCCGGCTGCCTGTTCGCCCTGGACGATTTCGGCAGCGGCATGTCCTCCTATGGTTACCTGAAGGATCTTCCCGTGGATTTCCTGAAGATCGACGGCCAATTCGTGCAGGACATGGACGCCGACCCCATCAGCCTGGCCATGGTTCGTTCCATCAACGAAATCGGCCAGCTCATGGGCAAGAAGACCATCGCCGAGTTTGTGGCCAGCGAGAAAACCCTGGAACTGCTGAGCACCATCGGGGTGGACTATGCCCAGGGATTCTATCTCGGGCAGCCGGCACCGCTTGACGATCTCCTCCCCAAATAAGAAAAATCCCGGTTTTCTAAAAACCCATTATATATCAGCTCGTTATATAAATCACCCACCATCAGTCCGCTTAGTTAAGAATATTATAATGAACTAAACTACTGCCAAACTGTCTTAATTGGCGTAACAAATAATTTAATAACTAACGGAGAGAGAACAATGTCTGCATTGATTGAAAACTTCCCCCACGACGGCGTGGTCACCGTGAACCGCGTCATCCTCAAACCCGAATATACCGTGGACGACCTGCAGGAGCGGGTGGCCTATCTTTGCGAGAACGTGAAGACCTACCATTCCGATACCGGCTTCGTCGGCGGCTTCGTTGCCCTCAACAGCGGCAACATTTCCAACGAGGGCAGTACCGTGGGACAGGCCATGGAAAGCCCTCTCAAGGGAAAGGAAGCGCTCATCGTGACCTTCTGGAAATCCTTCGAGGAACACGAGCAATCCCACCGCAGTGAAACCTTCCAGCCTCTGTTCCAGCAGGTTCTTGAGCTGTGCGAGAACGGCAACGAGGAAATCGCCTACGAAATGCTCTGGTCAGGCAAGGCCTACACGGCGGAAGAAGCCGAAAAGGCACGGCAGACCAAGGCGGCGCATTTGAATCAGGCCGCCTAACCAGCACGAGGCGGGGTCGGAGTCAAATGGGGAAGATGTTGGGAAGACCCGATGCCAGGGAACAGCTTGATCCCGTTCCCTATGACAGTTGGGTGGAATTTGACTCCGCCCCCTTCTGGTCTACTGTTAGCCGGTAAATATGCGCCGGAACTGGTCCAGCTTGTCGCTCATGCTGGTTTCACGCAGGGTCTGCAACAGTTCCCCCAGCTTGAAGGCATGATGCCTTTCGTAGGCCACGCCCAGCTGGGGCATGTCCGCCAGGCCGCTTTCCCGGGCATGTTCCACAAATCCCTTGTTCTTCCAGAAGAAGGCGCCAGGCATGGTGGTGGGAATCACCATTACGTAGAACATGGCGCGGCCCAGGATGGCGGCCGCCAAGGCGATAACGGCGAGCAGGCCAAAGGCCCAGGCATCGACCAGGCCGGTAAATGCCATGACAGAGGCCCACAGAATGCCCAGGGCCAGCAGGCCGTTTCTCAGCCAGTAGGCGCGGCCATAGGTGGTGCCCTGCTCATAGAAGGAGGCCGCGGCTTCGCTTTCGCTGTGGCCCAGGTCACGGTAATGACGATAGAGACCGATGGCTTCCAGCAGCAGGCCTGACGCGGCAATGGCCGCCAGCAGCTGCCTCTGCGCCATACCCGGCTCGGCGAAAGCCAACCCTGTCAGGGCCAGCAGCAGGGAACCCAGGGTCAGGCCGGTGCCGATGAAGGCCGCTCCCGTGTGCCAGTGGTCCCAGTAGGGCCGCGCCGGTATGCGATACAGCTTGTACATGTAATAGCCGCCAAAACCCAGGCCAAACAGGCCCAGCGCCGCCAGGACATTGGCCAGCACCCGGGCCCAGCTAGCATCGAACAGGCTGAACAGGGTATAACCGCCCAGCCCCATGAAAAACAAGGTCACCCCGGCAATCTCCCGGCTCACCGGTGACAGACGCAGATTGTAGAAGCCCCGGTAGAAGCGGTGGGGCTTGCCCAGGTGCATGTTGAGCTTGAACATGCCGAAACCCATGAGCGCCAACATGACGAAAAGGACGGGAAGAAAAGCGCCGCTCTGGTGATAACCGGCCAAGGCATCCACCCTGAACCAGCCCCCAAGCACCAGCATGGCAAAAGCCCCCATCACCGCCTGAACGCTGAGGGTGAAGGCAATGTGCGCGTTCTCATGGGAGCCCAGGAGTTTCTTCAGGCTCCACCTGCGCTTGAAACCCTGCTTGGGGTCCAGCACCGGCTTGAACTTTCCTTCCTTGTCGTCCTTGTGATATTTCAGGGGCGTGCTGTCCACCCGCTTCATGTCCCGGGGAAGGGTGCGCTTCTGCTGGAAACGGATATTGGGATGGGTGATGTCCGTGCGCGGGAAGCCGGGAATCTCGGTCTTGGCCTGTTCCCGTCCTTCGGGAATGTTCTCGATGACGCCAAACTCCAAAGCCTTGCCCAGGCAGGCGGCGACGCAGGCCGGCTTGAGCCCCACTTCCAGGCGGTCCACGCACATATTGCACTTGCTCACCTGGCCCTTCACCGGGTCCAGCTGGGGGGCGTTGTAGGGACAGACCCAGGTGCAGTAGCCGCAGCCGAAGCAGATATCCGGATCCTGCAGCACCGCACCATACTCGGCAAACTTGGTATAGGCCCTGGTGGGGCAGCCCTTGAGGCATACCGGGTTGTCGCAGTGATTGCAGGCCATGGAGATGTTGATGCGCCGGTAGTCCGGGTAGCTGCCCCCTTCCACGAAGCCCACGGAACGGAAGGCCAGATGGGCCGGGTTGTCGTTCT
>Ga0256832_1000088_pt1 | contig 55043 bp, 49 predicted proteins | sample 134614metaG_FD_190534 | JGI IMG/M metagenome (GOLD analysis project Ga0256832, IMG submission 190534) | Hydrothermal vent microbial communities from Lau Basin, Pacific Ocean - 134-614 | ecosystem: Environmental > Aquatic > Marine > Hydrothermal vents | place: Pacific Ocean: Lau Basin | collected...
TATGATCAGGGCGCCGCGGTTCCCGCCCTTCTGCGAGAGGCAGGCTACCGGGACATTCTTACCGTACAAGATTTTGCAGGCCAGGAGCGGGTCAGCCTCGGTGCCTGGCGCCCGTAAAATCTCCACCATAAACGTGGAATTTCCCCTTTTTCCGGGCTAGGATCTGTGTATGGATACGCCCAACAGCGACTTTATCAAAACCCGCGAAATCCATTTTCGCAATGTGGATCCAGCCAGCAATGATGCCCGCGAGGCCATGCGTCTGTTGATGGGGGTCGATGGCATCAAGAAGATACGCGCCCTTAGTGAGAGCTGCATCCAGGTAAGCTATGACTTGCGCACACTCACCCTGCAAACCCTCGAGACCGCACTCGCCGAGGTAGGCTTTCACCTCGACAACAACCTGCTGGTAAAGATGAAACGCGCCCTGTTCTATTACACCGAAGAAACCCAGCTGCTCAATCTGGGATACCGGCATGACCAGGCCAGTTCAACCCTGGATATCTTCGTCAACTGCTACCAGCAGCGTGAACATGGCTGCCGTGACGAGCGCCCGGAATACCTGCGGCATTATCTGTAGTCTGTAACGGCAGGTTGCCATATCCCCGTCTCTCGATTCATCCTATAGCCACAAGCCCTAACGACAACGGCCGTCCGGGGCACTTTACACCCTCATCAGGTCAAACCACACTGGCACACCCGTCATTGAATGTTAAAGTTAGCCTCCCTGCATATCAACGATGACACACAACGCCCATGAATGACGAACAACTCCTCCGTTACAGCCGCCAGATCATGCTGCCGCAAATGGATATCCACGGCCAGCAACGTCTACTGCAATCTCACGTGCTGATCATCGGTCTCGGGGGCCTGGGCTCTCCCGTAGCCATGTACCTGGCCGCCGCGGGCGTGGGCCGGCTCACCCTGGTGGATGACGACGCCGTGGATCTTACCAACCTGCAACGCCAGATCGCTCACCACCAAGAGGACATCGGCCGACCCAAGGTGGCCTCCGCGACAGACAGACTACGTGCGCTGAACCCTGAAACCCACATCACCCCCCGCCAGGAAAGACTGGACGCCGAAGCGCTGCGCACCGCAGCACAGGACGCCGATCTGCTCATCGACGCCAGCGACAACTTCGCCACCCGCTTCGCCATCAACCAGGCTTGCGTAGAAACAGGCACACCCCTGGTGTCCGGCGCCGCCATGGGCCTGGAAGGACAGGTAACGGTATTCCCCAATCAGGGCGACACCCCCTGTTACCGTTGCCTCTATGACGACATTCCCGAAGCCGAGACCCGCTGCAGTGAAACCGGCGTCCTCGCCCCCCTGGTGGGCATCATTGGCAGCATCCAGGCCACCGAAGCCATCAAACTGCTCAGCGGTTTTGGTGAAAACCTCAGCGGCCGCCTGCTGACCCTGGATGCCAGCACAATGGAATTCCGCACTATCCGCCTGCGTCGCGATCCACACTGCCCAGTCTGCGGCGTCACTCATCAGGCATCTGCGGGCCATTTCTGAGAAAATCCTGACAACGGCCGGTTTTGTTATCATTTGTCCAACTAAGCCATTGAGAATAAAGCAATTGACCCACCGAGACTTTCAATAAATACTGCAGCCAAGCGACGTTTGTCCGATAACCCAGGAAGAGGCCGAGAAGTGATTCCTCTGCTACGCCCGGGCAACGGCTCTAGCTGTAAAATCCATGAAAAACATAGCGGTAGCGTGAATCCATACCCGGCCGGGTTTAATGGGGGCTTGAAATGAAATTGGTTCAGCGCGCCGCAAGCATCAGCCTTGTGGCACTGTTTATACTTGCAGCAGGCCCAGGGGCGGCGGCGAACAACCACGCACTGGACAACGACAACGTCCTCATGGGCGCCGGCGCCCATTTTGCCTGGATTCTGTTCGACGCCATCAAAGCAGACCTGGAGGCCAAAACCGGGCGCAAGACCATCCTCTTCGGACAAAACTCCATGCTCGGCGTCGGCTGCAATGCCGGCATCAAGGCCGCCAAGCAGGGCACCAAAAGCCGCGAGACCTTTGGCTTCGTCTGTTGCCCACTGAGTGATGAGGAAATCGAAAAGGAACAGCTCATCGTTTACCCCCTCGCCAAGGAACCCATCCTCATCCTCACTCACAAAGACAACCCGCTGGACAACCTAAGCGCCGACGATGTGCGCGCCATTTTCCGAGGCGACAAACTCAACTGGAATGAGTTGGGAGGCGCCGACAAGCCCATCGTGGTGGTCACTCGTCTGCACTGCAAAAAACGCCCCGGCCACTGGAAGACCATCCTCCCAGACGCCAAGGCATTCCGCCAGGAACGCCTCAATGTAAAAAGTGCTGCCGCCATGGTACAACGGGTGAGCGACTTCACCAGCGCCATCGGCCACACCGGCGCCACCTGGAAATTCAAGGCTGGGGACAATGTGAAAATTCTCACTGTGGATGGCTACAAGCCCACCGCGGAAAACCTGCGCAGTGGCAAGTATCCTTTTTACCGGCAGCTTTCGGCTATCACCAACCACAACCCGACACCGGACGTGGTTAAACTGATCAAGCAGGCGCAAACCGGCGCGGCCTTTCGTAAGGTGGCGCAACAATATGAACTGCTACCACTGAATCCACTGCAATAATACACCGACAGTACATCGACACATCCCGCAAGCCGGCACATCATGAAGCTAAACCGTTTATGTTAAGTACCTACCGCGCAAGACTGATCTTTTACACCAGCCTGCTTACTTTGTTTTTGCTGGCAACGCTGGCGTACACCTATGTCTACTCCCGCAACGCCATTCTGGAACAGGCCGAAAACAACATCACCAACACCGCGCGGCTGCTCACCGGCAATATCGAAATGGAGGAAAATGAGTTGTTGCATTACGCCGAAGTCATTCGTGATGACCCGCGCATCCAGGAATACATGTTCATGGTCACCAAGGTGGGCGCTGAACAAAATGCCCTGAGAAGGCTGTTCGAACGCAACTTCGGCTGGCTGCCTATCGAACGCTTTGTGTTTGTTGACCTCAATGGACAGGCCCAACTGGATACCCAAAACGCTGATCTCGCCAACGCCGTGCAGGAGCACCTCAAGTATTCCGAAAATGAAATCTTTTACACCCAGGGCTCACAGGGCCTGGAACTGGTGGCCTGGGCGCCCATTGCCTACCAGGGTACGCCGTTGGGTACCGTAGCCGTCACCCACATCCTCAACAGTGGCTGGCTCAGCCAACATCAGAATTACAGCGGCGGCCATTTGTTCATCGAAAAAAACAACGTCGTGCAATTGAGTACACTCCCGCAAAGCGAAGGCAAAACCTTCCTGCCTCGTGACAACACCCTGGTCATCGACGACGACATCTACCAGGTACGCGCAATTCCTCTTTCCGGAGAAGGCATGAGCAGCCCTCACCTGTGGCACGGCCTGTCGGAGCAGGAAATGCTCAATCAACTCACACGCCACAGCCAGCTCATTCTTGCCCTGGCTATCCTGGGAGGCCTCGCCGTGCTGACCATGGGACTGATGATTGCACGCAATTTCAATCGCCCGCTGAGCCAACTCATGCACATCACCAAGGCCGTCACTCAGGGTGCCCTGCCCACCATGGGTCGCGCAGCGGAGACCAACGAGATCAACACCCTCGCCAATCGTTTTTCAGAAATGTTGCAAAGTCTGCGGGAAAAACAGGAAGAAATAGACCGCGTACACAAAAGGCTCGAGGAATCGGCGATTACCGATTCTCTCACCGGCCTGCACAACCGCCGCTACCTGAAGCAGATATTCCCCAAACTTTTTGCCCAGGCCCAGCGCGAACTCCATTGCCTCAGTGGCCTGATGCTCGATCTCGATTATTTCAAACGTATCAACGATCGCCACGGTCATCTTGCCGGCGACCTGTGCCTTGCCCACATGGGACAGATACTCAAGGAATCATGCCGCGCCAGCGATTATGTTTTTCGCATGGGGGGGGAAGAATTTCTCATTCTCAGCATGAGTGACTCCACACTGGGAGGCGAGCTGCTGGCGGAAAAAATCCGCTCCGCCCTGCGCAAAAACCCCGTGACCTACAAACAGACCCGAATCTGCATGACCACCAGCATCGGCGTCAGCGTGGCGGATAACAATCTAGATGCAGAGGCGGCTCTGACCAATCTGCTGTTCCAGGCCGACAAGGCCTTGTACGCGGCGAAAAACAAAGGCCGCAACCGGGTGATTATCTACAATCACAGCCTGTATTCCACGTCCACCACACAGGACGCCATGTCCTGAGTTACAAACGTCACATGAGGTTCAGGAATTCAGCTTTTGCCTGAGCAGTTCGTTGACCTGCTGCGGATTGGCCTTGCCCTGGGTGGCCTTCATCACCTGCCCCACAAAGAAGCCGAAGAGCTTGTCCTTGCCACCGCGGTATTGTTCCACCTGCCCCGGATTGTTGGCGATGATCTCGTCGATAATGGGCTCGATGGCGCCGGCGTCGGTGATCTGTTTCAGGCCGCGCGCCTCGATCACCGCATCGGCGTCGCCCTCGCCATTCCACATGGCCTCGAACACCTCCTTGGCGATCTTGCCGGAGATGGTGTTGTCGACGATGCGCTTGAGCATGCCGCCGAGCATCTGCGCGCTCACCGGACTTTCACCAATATCATGCCCGGCCTTGTTCAGCGCACCCAGCAGTTCGCCGGTCACCCAGTTGGCCGCCAGCTTGGCCTCGCCACCGGCCTCATGCACCGCTAACTCGAAATAGTTGGCCAGTTCACGGCTCGCGGTTAGCACCTCGGCATCGTAACTGCTCAACGAGAGCTCTTCCACAAAGCGCCGCTTCTTTTCCCCGGGCAGCTCCGGCAGAGTGGCCTTTACCTCATCGAGAAAGGCCTCCTCGATAACCACCGGCAACAGATCGGGATCAGGGAAATAACGATAATCGTTGGCCTCTTCCTTGCTGCGCATGGAGCGGGTTTCATTCTTGTCGGAATCATAGAGGCGTGTTTCCTGCACCACCTTGCCACCCGCTTCGATCACATCGATCTGCCTCTCAACCTCAATCTCTATGGCCTTTTCCACGAAACGGAAGGAGTTGATATTTTTCAGCTCCGTGCGGGTACCGAATTCTTTCTGGCCCTTGGGGCGCACAGAAACATTGGCATCGCAACGAAAGCTGCCTTCCTGCATGTTGCCGTCGCAGATCTCCAGATACTGCACCAGAGAATGGATCTTTTTCATGTAGGCCACCGCCTCCTTGGCGGAGCGCATGTCCGGCTCGGAAACGATCTCCAGCAGGGGGGTGCCGGCACGGTTGAGATCGATACCGGTCATGCCATGAAAATCCCCGTGCATGGACTTGCCCGCATCCTCTTCCAGGTGGGCGCGGGTGATGCCAATAGTCTTTGTTGAGCCGTCTTCCAGTTCGATCTCCAAATGCCCCGCCTCTACGATGGGCAGGTCCATCTGACTGATCTGGTAGCCCTTGGGCAGATCGGGATAAAAATAATTCTTGCGCGCAAACACCGAGCGCCGCGATACCCTGGCGCCAATGGCCAGGCCAAACTTGGCCGCCATGCGCACCGCCTCCTTGTTCAACACCGGCAACACCCCGGGCAGGCCCAGATCCACCGCACAGGCCTGCGTGTTTGGCTCCGCGCCATAGGCGGTGGAGGCGCCGGAAAATATCTTGCTTTTGGTGGCGAGTTGGGCGTGGATTTCCAACCCGATGACGACTTCCCAATTCATATTATTTAGTCTCTAGTTACGAGTATCGAGTCGCGAGATTCTGCTGGCGTGTGATGCATTCCTAGTTCCTAGTCTCGTAGGGTGGGCACGTCTTTTGTGCCCACGCATTCTCCCATGCTCTTGCAATTACCGCGTGGGCACATAAAACGTGCCCACCCTACCTGACTCTATTTTCATAAAAAACCGTCAGGAGCCCGCAGATGCCAATCCGTCTCTAGTTGGTACCGATGCGCCACATTCAACAAGCGCGACTCATCGAAATAATTGCCGATGATCTGCAAGCCCACGGGCATGCCACGCACAAAGCCCGCCGGGATAGACATACCCGGCAGCCCGGCGAGGTTGGTGGCGATGGTGTAGATATCCGACAGATACATACTCACCGGATCACTGGACTTGGCGCCCAGCTTGAAGGCCACATCGGGCGCCGTGGGCCCCATGATCACATCCACCTTTGCAAAGGCCTGTTTGAAATCATCACTGATCAGCTGGCGCAACTGCTGCGCCTTCAGATAATAGGCATCGTAATAACCGGCGGACAACGCATAGGTGCCAATCATGATGCGACGCTTCACCTCGGCGCCAAAACCTTCACCGCGCGAACGCTTGTACAGGTCTTCCAGATCTTTCGGCTCATCGCAGCGATAACCGAAACGCACGCCATCGAAGCGCGACAGATTCGACGAGCACTCCGCCGGTGCCACAACATAGTAGGTGGGCACCGACAAATTCGAGTTAGGCAGACTGATCTCCACCAGTTCCGCGCCCATCGATTGGTATTGTTTGATGGCCGCGTCCACCACCTCGGCCACCCCGGCATCCAGACCCTCACCGAAATATTCCTTGGGCAGGCCGATCTTCAAACCCTTCAGGTCGTCATTGAGCCTGGCCGTGTAATCGGGCACCTCGCGTTCCATGCTGGTGGAGTCCCGCTCATCGAAGCCGGCCATAACATTGAGTAGATATGCCGCGTCTTCGGCACTGCGGGTCATGGGCCCAGCCTGATCGAGACTGGAGGCAAAGGCGATCATGCCGTAACGTGACACCCGTCCGTAGGTGGGCTTGAGGCCGGTGATACCACACAAGGCTGCCGGCTGGCGAATAGAGCCACCGGTATCGGTGCCGGTGGCCATGGGTGTCAGGCGTGCGGCCACGGCCGCCGCGGAACCGCCGGAGGAACCGCCGGGCACGGACTCGCTGTCCCAGGGATTTTTCACCGGGCCGTAAAAAGAGGTCTCGTTGGACGAGCCCATGGCGAATTCATCCATGTTGGCCTTGCCCAGCATGGGCATGCCCGCCGCCTTGCACTTGCTCACCACGGTGGCGTCATAGGGCGCAATGAAATTATCCAGCATCTTCGAGCCGCAGGATGTCTTTACCCCCTCGGTGCAAAAGATATCTTTATGAATAAGTGGAACGCCTGTGAGCGTGCCGGCGTTACCTGCCTGGCGTGTTTTGTCCGCGGCCTCGGCGGCGGCCAGGGCCTGATCCGCGCTGACCGTGACCAAGGTATTGAGTCCGGCATTGTGCTGCTCGATGCGCTGGAGAAAGGCGCGGGTCAACTCAACGGAGGAAAACTCACCACTGGCAAGGCCGCGGGATAATTCTGCTATGGATTTGTTATGCATTTTCAATTCAGAGAAAAGAGTAAAGATGAAAGAGTAAAGTAAAAAATGCTACCCCTCTTTCCTCTTTTATCTTTCCCCTTTCCTCTGCTGTTACTCAATGACTTGCGGCACCAGGAACAGGCCACCCTCCACCTGAGGCGCATTGGCCTGCAGCTTGTCGCGCTGATTGGTCTCGGTGACCACATCCTCGCGCAGTCGCTGGCGAGCATCCAGGGGGTGGGCCATGGGAGTAACGCCGGTGGTATCCACGGCGGCCATCTGCTCCACCAGATCGAGAATGGCGGACAGGTTGTGCGCGTATTCGGGCACATCGGCATTGTCGATACCAAGGCGGGCTAGATGGGCGATTTTTTCCACGTCGTGCTGATCCAGGGACATGCGGGGTCTCTACTATTGTCTGTACTTAATAAAAATAAAAACCGGGAGCTGAAAAAAATGAGTGCAGAATTTAGCACACAAGGGCCTGTTTACACTACTGACACCGCGAATACACCGGCAGGTAACTTGCTGAAACCTCGTGGCATTGCTACATTAGCAGAAATTTGCTGCGGTCGTTTCTCACCAGGCCTGCACTTTAGACTGTCATTGATCCGCGCGCCCTGAATACCGGCGCACCACACACGAACAAGAGCGACCAAAATCACGATGTTTGCACGATTCCGCGGCCTGTTTTCCAACGACCTGTCCATCGACCTGGGCACCGCCAATACGCTCATTTATGTGAAGGGGCAAGGCATTGTGCTCGATGAGCCCTCGGTAGTGGCCATACGCATGGAACGGGGCACCGGCAACCCGAAAAACATTGCTGCGGTGGGCCTCGAGGCCAAGCGCATGCTGGGCCGCACCCCAGGGAATATTCAGGCCATCCGGCCGCTGAAGGACGGCGTCATCGCCGACTTTACCGTCACCGAGAAGATGCTCCAGCACTTCATCCACAAGGTGCACACGGACAAGTTCAAGTTCTTCCACCCTAGCCCGAGAGTGCTGGTGTGCGTACCCTGCGGCTCCACCCAGGTGGAGCGCCGCGCGATTCGCGAATCCGCCGCCGGCGCCGGCGCTCGCGAGGTGTATCTCATCGAGGAACCCATGGCCGCGGCCATCGGCGCCGGCCTGCCGGTGAACGAGGCCAGCGGCTCCATGGTGCTGGACATCGGCGGCGGCACCACCGAGGTGGCGGTGATCTCGCTCACCGGCATCGTCTATTCCGCCTCGGTGCGCATCGGCGGCGACCGCTTCGACGAGGCCATCGTCAATTACGTGCGCCGCAACTACGGCACGCTGATCGGCGAGTCCACTGCCGAGCGCATCAAGGAAGACATCGGCAACGCCTATCCCGGCGACGAGGTGCGCGAGACGGAAGTCCGCGGCCGCAACCTGGCCGAGGGCATTCCACGCAGCTTCACCCTCAACAGCAATGAGGTGCTCGAGGCCCTGCAGGAACCCCTGTCGGGCATCGTCTCCGCGGTGAAGACCGCCCTGGAACAGACCCCGCCGGAACTGGGCGCCGACGTGGCCGAGCGCGGCCTGGTGCTCACCGGGGGCGGCGCCCTGCTCAAGGATCTGGACCGCCTGCTGATGGAAGAGACCGGCCTGCCGGTGATCATCGCCGAAGATCCGCTCACCTGCGTGGCCCGCGGCGGCGGCCGGGCACTGGAAATGATCGACGAGACCGGTACCGATGTCTTTACCACGGAATAAAATCGCGCCTGGAAAGGCGCTCCCACATTAGCATTAACAAGCCCTAGCAGAGGATTCACCTGACCCGTGGTAGCGACATCCTGTCGTAACGGAGGAGCAGCAAGATAAAACCACTATTCATACAGGGGCCCTCCATCACCACCCGCCTGGTGGTGCTGGTGATCCTATCCTCACTGATGATGACCCTGGATCACCGCCAGAATCACCTCGAAGGTATACGTAGCACCCTTTCACTGCTGATTTACCCTCTGCAGTACGTGATCAACCTGCCCATCGCCGCCACCCAGTGGCTGGATGACAGCCTCTCCAGTCGGGAATCCCTGCAAGAGGAAAATGCGCGCCTCAAGCGCCAGAACACCCTGTTCAAGGCGCGCCTGCAGACCCTGCAATCCCTCAAGGCGGAAAACCAGCGCCTGCGTGAACTGCTGCAGTCCTCGAAAAAGGTCAGTGAACGGGTGCTCATCGCCGAGCTGCTGTCCGTGGATCTAGAGCCCTTCACCCGGCAGATCGTCATCAACAAGGGCAGCCGCGACGAGGCCTACCTCGGCCAGCCTCTGGTGGACGCCGAGGGCGTGATGGGACAAATCGTCCACCTCGGCCTCTTTTCCAGCACCGCCATGCTCATCACCGACGCCAACCACGCCATCCCCGTACAGGTAAACCGCAACGGCCTGCGCGCCATCGCCATGGGTACCGGCGCCCCCGACAAGTTAGACATCCCCTATCTGCCCATCAGCGCCGACATCGTCGAGGGCGACCTGCTCACCACCTCCGGGCTGGGTGGGCGCTTCCCCGCCGGTTACCCTGTAGCCATGGTGACGGAAGTGGTCAAGGATCCCACCCTGCCCTACGCCGTGGTCTCCGCCATGCCCACGGCGCGCCTGGAACAGGCCCGTGAAGTGCTGCTGCTCTGGCCCACCACCCAGCAGAAGGATGCACCGTCCGATACCGCAGGCGAGTCTGCGGCCACCGCCCCGCCATCATGACCCATATCGCCCGACACCACGGTGGCGCCACATTGTTGCTCACCTTCATTGGCGCGCTGATGCTGCAGATGCTGCCCCTGCCCGAATGGGCCCAGCCCCTGCGCCCGGACTGGGTGGCCCTGGTACTCATCTACTGGTGCATCGCCCTACCCGACCGGGTGGGTGTGGGTATCGGCTGGCTGGCAGGACTGATGCTGGACGTGGCCCATGGCGCCCTGCTGGGGCAAAACGCCCTGGCCCTGGCGGTGGTGGCGTACCTGGCCATTCGCCTGCATCAGCGCATTCGCGTTTTCCCTCTCTGGCAACAAGCTGTGAGCGCCCTGTTGCTGGTGACACTGCATCTGATGCTGGTGCTGTGGCTCAAGGGCGCCACGGGTCAGTCCGCCGAGACCTGGGCCTACTGGCTGCCGGCACTCACCAGCATGCTGCTGTGGCCACCCACGTTTCTCATCCTGCGCGGACTGCGCCGGGCCTACCGGGTGCGCTGAACCTGTGTACCTACAGCTGCTCTAAACATTGATGGCCTCACCCACCACCCTCAAGGATCACTTTCGCGAAACCCGTCTGTTCACCAGCCGGGCCATTATTGCCCTGCTACTCAGCATCGGTCTGATGCTGTTGTTGCTGGTGCGGCTGTTCGACCTGGAGGTGTTGCAATACGCCAAGTATTCCGTGCTCTCGGATCAGAACCGCGTGCACATCCGAGCCGTCCCGCCCACCCGCGGACTGATCTATGACCGTAATGGCGTGCTGCTGGCGGAGAACCTGCCCAGCTTCCAGTTGGAACTGACCCGGGAACGCATCAGCGACCTGGATGCCACCATCGATGATCTGCGCCAGATCATCGACATCACCGACGAAGACATCGAGCGTTTCAAAAAACGCCTGCAACGCACCCAGCGCCACAAATCGGTGCCCCTGCGCACCCGGCTTTCCGACGTGGAAGTGGCGCGCCTGGCCGTCAACCAACACCGCTTCCCCGGCGTGGATACCGTGGCCCAACTCTACCGCCACTACCCCTACGCAGGCCGCGGCGTCCACGCACTGGGGTACGTGGGGCGCATCAGCGAACAGGAATTGCAGCGCATCGACGCCACCAATTACGAGGGCACCGATTTTATCGGCAAGACCGGCGTGGAAAAATTCTACGAAGACCTGCTGCACGGCGAGGTGGGTGTGGAACAGGTGGAGACCAACGCCCAGGGCCGCACCCTGCGGATCCTGGACCGCACCTCGCCGGTACCTGGCCTCAACCTCTACCTGAGCCTGGATATCGAGATGCAGCGCATCGCCGAGGACGCCTTTGGTGACAACAACGGAGCCCTGGTGGCCATCGACCCCACCGACGGCAGCGTGCTGGCCCTGGTGAGCATGCCCACCTTCGATCCCAACCTGTTCGTGGGCGGCATCGACAGCAAGACCTATCGCACCCTGCAGGACTCCCCGGACCAACCCATGTTCAACCGCGCCCTACGCGGCCGCTACCCCCCTGGCTCCACCATCAAGCCCTTCATCGGCCTGGCCGGCCTGGAATACGGCCTTATCGACCCCAACATCAATACCTATTGCCAGGGCTGGTACATGCTCGACGGCGACGAGCGCAAATACCGCGACTGGAAAAAGATCGGCCACGGCCCGGTGGACCTCAGCCAGGCCATCGTGGAATCCTGCGACGTGTATTTTTACGACCTGGCCCTTACCTTGGGCATCGACCGCATCTCCGCCTTCCTCGAGCCCTTTGGCTTCAGCGATCTCACCGGCATCGATACCAGCGGCGAGCTGGCCGGCCTGGTGCCCTCGCGGCAGTGGAAGCGGCAAAGCAAACACCAACCCTGGTACCCCGGTGAGACCCTGATCACCGGTATTGGCCAGGGCTTTTTCCTCACCACCCCCCTGGGCCTGGCCGAGGCCACAGCCACCCTGTCGCGTTACGGAAACCAGTTGCGCCCACGTCTGGTGGCGGCCACCGAGGATCCGGACAGCCGGGAGATCGTGGGACTGCCCGCAGTGCCCAATGTCGCCGTGCCTGTGCACAACAAGGCCAACTGGGACTACATTATCCGTGCCATGACCCGGGTGGTGCACAGCAGCCACGGTACAGCACGACGTATCAGCCGCGGCGCCAAATTCAAGATTGCCGGCAAAACAGGCACCGCCCAGGTGTTCGGCATCAAGCAGGACGAAAAATACGTGGCAGAAGATATCAGCAAAAAACTTCGCGATCACGCCCTGTTCGTGGGTTTTGCCCCGGTGGACGACCCCCGTATCGCCGTGGCGGTGATCGTGGAAAATGGTGGTAGCGGCGGTGCAGTGGCCGCGCCCATCGCGCGCAAAGTGATGGACTATTATCTCAACCGGGTGCTCTCAACGGAAACACCCCCACACAAGGAGGCCGGCTCGTGAGCCTGTTCGAAGCCCGTGCCGAGGCCCTGCGCACCAACCGCCGTACCCTGGCGGAAACCCTGCACCTGGACGCCCCGCTGCTGGTCTGCCTGCTGGCGCTCTCAGCCATCAGCTTGTTTGTGCTGTTCAGTGCCAGCGGCCAGAACATGGACATCATCTGGCGCCAGGCCCTGCGCCTGGGGGTGGCCTTCCTGATCATGCTGGCCCTGGCGCAGCTCAACCCCGCCACCCTCATGCGCTGGACGCCCTGGCTGTATGGCCTGGGTATTGCCCTGCTCCTGGCAGTGCTGTTCTTCGGTGAAACCGGCAAGGGCGCTCAACGCTGGCTGGATCTGGGCCTGTTCCGCTTTCAGCCTTCGGAAATGATGAAACTGGCCGTGCCCATGATGGTGGCCTGGTATCTCAGCGACCATCCCCTGCCCCCGTCGCTCAAACGCCTCTCCGTGGCCAGCCTGCTCATCATCGTTCCCACCCTGCTCATCGCCAAGCAGCCGGATCTGGGCACCGCCCTGCTTATCGCCTGCGCCGGGGTCTTTGTCCTGCTGTTCTCCGGCATCTCCTGGCGGCTGATCATCAGCTCCGGCGCCCTACTTGCCGCCTGCGCCCCCATCCTCTGGCACTTCATGCACGACTATCAGCGCCAGCGGGTACTCACCTTCCTCAACCCGGAGGCCTCACCCCTGGGGGCGGGCTATCACATCATCCAGTCGAAGATCGCCATCGGCTCCGGCGGCCTGTATGGCAAAGGCTGGCTCAACGGCACCCAGTCGCAGCTCAACTTCCTGCCCGAGCGCTCCACGGACTTCATCTTTGCCGCCTATGCCGAGGAATTCGGCCTGTTCGGCATCATCGGCCTGCTCAGCCTCTACCTGCTGGTGATCATGCGTGGCCTGCTCATATCTGCCCAGGCACAGGACAGCTACACCCGCCTGCTGGGGGGCAGCCTAATCATGACCTTCTTCATCTATATTTTCGTCAATATCGGCATGGTCAGCGGCCTGCTGCCTGTGGTGGGCGTACCCCTGCCGCTGATCAGCTACGGGGGCACATCCATGGTGACCCTGATGGCCGGTTTCGGTATCCTCATGTCCATTCATACACATCGCAAACTGCTGCCGCGATAAACCTTCAAGATGAGATCCCTGATGATATTTGCAATTCGCCTCACCCTGCTTGGCCTGCTGAGCCTACCCGTCCTGGCCGCCACCCCACTCGATGAGCAGAATGTCGCCACACGTCCCGACGTGCAGCAGTTCATCAACGAGATGGTGAAAAAGCACGGCTTCGACAAGCAGACCCTCACCGGCGTATTCAAACAGGTAAGGCTCAAACAAAAGATCATCGACGCCATCACCCGCCCGGCGGAGAGCAAACCCTGGTATCAATACCGCCCCATCTTCGTCACCGACACACGCATCAACGAAGGCGTTAAATTCTGGAACGAAAACGAAGCCATACTCGCGCGGGCGGAAAAAGAATACGGCGTACCCCCGGAAATCATCGTCGCCATCATCGGTGTGGAAACCCGTTATGGCCGGCACAAGGGCGGCTATCGGGTCATCGACTCCCTTTCCACCCTGGCCTTCGAATACCCCAAACGCAGCAAGTTTTTCCGCGGCGAACTGGAACACTATTTATTGTTAGCGCGCGAAGAGGGACTGGACCCACTCAGTATCAAGGGCTCTTATGCCGGCGCCATGGGCAAGTCACAGTTCATCTCCAGCAGCTATCGTAATTATGCCGTGGACTTCGACGGTGATGGCAAGCGTGACCTGTGGCACAACACCGCCGACGCCATCGGCAGTGTGGCCAATTATTTCAAACGCCACAACTGGCAACCCGGCGGTAAAATAGCCGCCCCGGCACTGGTGGGCAGCAATCACATCCAGGTTCTGGTGCAAAAAGGCTACAAACCACACAGCACCGTGGCCGAACTACGCCAGCGCGGTGCCACGGCGAAAAGCAATCTCGATCCCGACGCCCTGGCCGGACTCATTGAGCTGAAAACCCGCGCCGGCCGCGAATACTGGATCGGGCTGAACAATTTTTATGTGATAACCCGATACAATCACAGCCCCCTGTACGCCATGGCCGTGTACCAGCTGGGCCAGGCGATCATCAAGAAACGTAACAGTCAAAAACAGACCGCCAAGAAAAACCTCTTCAAAGGCAACAGCTGATCGCCGATACTGTGAATATGGATTGTCATCTACATCCGCCAGCGAAACAAATCCAGCGCTTTCTGCTGCTGGCCTGTGCCACCATCTTACTCAGCGCCTGTGGTGAACTGCCCCATCAGCGTTACGGCTTCGCCAAGGACAGCGCACCCAGCAAAGACATCGACCACACCCGCGTCGCCGATGCGGTGCCCAAAGCAGAACCGCGCAGCAAGTATGGCAACCCCAAGACCTACATCGTCGCAGGCAAACGTTACACGGTACGCAAAACCGCCAAGGGATTCGTGCAAACCGGCATCGCCTCCTGGTACGGTACCAAGTTCCACGGTCATCGCACCTCCAGCGGCGAGGCCTATGATATGTACGCCATGACCGCGGCCCATAAAACACTGCCTATTCCCAGTTATGTGGAGGTGCGCAACCTGGACAATGGTCACAAGATAGTGGTGCGCGTCAACGACCGCGGCCCCTTCGCCCCGGGGCGCATCATCGACCTCTCCTATGTGGCAGCAAAAAAGCTGGGTATCACCGCCAAGGGCACCGGGCGGGTGGAGGTTCGCGCCATTGATCCCACACACTCCAGCGGCCAGACAAGCGCTTCACCTGTCAAACGCACCGCCAAAAACCCGGCCCTCCCGCTCGCCGAAAACAACCATCCCGGCAATGATCCCTCCGGCCAGCTCTACCTACAGGTGGGTGCCTTCACCAACCGTGACAATGCCTCACTACTGCTCAATCGCGTGGTGGACGCCACCCAACACAAGGTATCCATCGACCGCAAGGCCACCGGCAGCTACAACGTCTACCGGGTACGCATTGGCCCGCTGCGCTCCGAGGACGAGGCCCTGAAGCTGCGCGCCCGACTTTCGCCACTGGGCATCGACTCCCCCCACCTCGTTGTGGAGTAAGACAAAAATCGCTATCCTCTATTGCGCGCCGTTGAAGTCGCTATTCAGCGTTGCGCAACCATTGGCCCTCAACAAGGTCACACAGCCTGCAGCCCATTAATTTCACGAGTATCACCATGCGCCGTTTTCTCTCACTGATCGTCTTTTCGTTGTTTATCACCGGCCTTGGCAACAGTCTGGCCGCCACCCTGATCCCCGCCACACCCAAGATCAAGGCCAAGGGCTACCTGCTCATCGATTTCGACAGCGGCAGGGTGCTGGCGGAAAAGAAATCCACCCAGCGCATGGAACCCGCCAGCCTCACCAAGATGCTCACCTCCTATGTCATCGCCAACGAACTGGCCAGCGGCAACATCAGTCTGGATGACGAGGTGCGCGTCAGCGAAAAGGCCTGGCGCATGCCCGGCTCACGCATGTTTATCGAGGTTGGAAAAAAAGTCTCAGTGGAAGACCTATTGAAAGGCATGATCATCCAGTCTGGCAACGACGCCACCGTGGCCCTGGCCGAGCATGTGGCCGGTAGTGAAGATGCCTTTGTCTCGCTGATGAATCAACACGCCGCCGAGCTGGGTATGCTGGACAGTCACTTCGTCAATAGCACCGGCCTGCCCAACAAGGATCATTACACCACTCCCCGCGACCTGGCCAAGCTGGCCGTCGCCCTGATCCGCGACTTCCCCGAACATTACGACTGGTACTCGGAGAAGAAATTCGTTTATAACAACATCAGCCAGTACAACCGCAACCGACTGCTGTGGCGCAACAAATACGTGGACGGTATCAAGACCGGCCACACGGAATCAGCAGGCTATTGTCTGGTGGCCTCCGCCAAGCGTGACAACATGCGCCTGATATCCGTGGTGCTGGGAACCCGCAGTGATAAGGCCCGCAACAACGAGACCCAAAAACTGCTCACCTACGGCTTCCGCTTTTTCGAAACCCATAAACTCTACAAGGCCGACGAACCCCTCACAACCGCCCACGTTTGGAAAGGCGCCAAGGAGGAACTACCCCTCGGCCTGGCCGAAGATCTTTACCTGACCATCCCCAAGGGCCAGTACAAAAAGCTGGTGGCCAACATGAATCTCAATGCGCGTATCACAGCACCCATCAAAAAGGGCCAGGTCCTTGGCACAGTAAACGTCAGCCTTGGTGATGAACAATATGCCAGCCGCGAGCTGGTGGCCCTGACGGATATTGAATCCGGCGGACTGATCAGTAACCTCATCGACGAAGTCAAATTGTTGTTTGAATAGGGCAATAAGGCAGAGAAAAGGGATCAGAGGAAAGAGGAAAGAAAAACCACCATAGCGTCACGCCGGCGCATGGCGGAATCCAGAAACATCACACCTCCTCTGCAGTCCCACATTTACACAAAGACAAACCAGGCAGCCCAACCCTTTTCTCTTTTATCTTTACCCTTTACTCTGACTCCATGATCGTTTATCTCAACAATGAATTCCTCCCCGCCGAGCAGGCCTGTATTCCGGTGCTGGATCGCGGCTTCATTTTTGGTGACGGTGTCTATGAGGTCATACCCGCCTATGGCCGCAGGCTGTTTCGTCTCGACGAACACCTGCAACGCCTGCACAACAGCCTTACTGCAGTGCGCATTCCCAACCCCCTGAGCAGGGAGGGCTGGGCCACCATGCTCAACGAGCTCATCGCACAAAACGAGCACGACGACCAGTCGCTGTACTTGCAGGTTACCCGCGGCAGCGCCCAGCGCGACCACGCCATGCCCGAGGAGCCGGTGCCCACGGTATTTGCCATGAGTAACCCGCTGCAACCGGTGAGCGATAGCATGCGTGAGCAGGGGATCGCCGCCATTACCCTGGACGATATCCGCTGGCAACGCTGCCACATCAAGGCCATCAGCCTGTTGCCCAACATCCTGCTGCGTCAGGAGGCGCTGGACAATGATGCCGCCGAGGCCATCCTGATCCGTGATGGCCTGGCCACCGAGGGCGCCGCCAGTAATCTATTTATCGTTAGCCGGGGAAAACTCATCACGCCACCCACCGGCCCCTTCCTGCTGCCGGGCATCACTCGTGACCTTATCCTGGAACTGGCCGAGGCCAACCACATCCCCTTCGTCGAGCAAAACATCAGTCGCGATGAACTGAAAAACGCCGATGAAATCTGGCTCACCTCCTCCACCAAGGAGATCCTTGCGGTGACCCGGCTCGATGGCGAAGCCGTGGGCGGCGGCAAACCCGGCCCCTTGTATCAACGCATGCTGGCCCTATATCAGGATTACAAACAGCAACTGCGTAATGAGCCCCAATGAACCAGCCATGAACCAAGCCGATGACAACAAGACCGCCATGCAGTTTCCCTGCGCGTTTCCCATCAAGGCCATGGGACGGGCAAAGGACACCATGGCGGACACAGTACTGGAGATCGTGCAGCGCCACGCCCCGGAGGCCGATGCCCGGGCGCTGAAAACCCAGCCCAGCAGCAACGGCAAATTCGTCTCCGTCACCGTGACCATCGATGCGCAAAGCCGTGAGCAGCTGGACGCCATTTACCTTGATCTCAATGACAGCGATCAGGTACTCATGACCCTGTGAAGCCCCGCGAGCCCATTGTCCGCACCCTCGGCCTGCGCGACTATCTGGCCACCTGGCACAAAATGCAGCGTTTCACCGAGACGCGCACCGCAGACACACCGGATGAAATCTGGCTGCTGGAACATCCGCCGGTATTCACCCTCGGTCTCAATGGCAAACGCGAACACATCCTCGATGCCGGTCATATCCCCGTGGTGCAATGTGACCGTGGCGGGCAAGTGACCTATCACGGCCCCGGCCAGTTGATCATCTACTTGTTGTTGGATCTTCGGCGCCGCGAGCAGGGCGTCAAGGCCTTGGTGCATAAGATGGAGCAGGCGATTATCGACCTGCTGGCGGAACAGGGCATCGAGGGCCAACGTCGCGCAGGGGCACCGGGCATCTACGTGGGCGACGCCAAGATCGCCGCCCTGGGCCTGCGTATTCGCAAAGGCTGTTCGTATCACGGCCTGAGCCTCAACGTTGACATGGACCTGAGGCCCTTCTCGCGCATCAACCCTTGTGGCTACGAAGGCCTGGCGGCGGATCAACTGGCCCACCACACGGACGACGCCGGCCTGCAGTCCACCGGTACCCGCCTCACCCGGCATCTGCTGCACCAGCTTGCGACCCCAGCGGGATGAGTCGAGAGGCTATCCGTTGTATCATGATCACCCCTGGCAATAAGTACATCCCCACCAACACCATGGCTAAAGCATCCGACACCCAGCGCAGCAACAAGACCGGCGTCAAGCACCGCGGGGCGGAAAAGGTGGCGCGCATCCCCATCAAGGTGGAGCCCTCCAGCGAGGTACGGCGTAAGCCCCAGTGGATTCGCGCCAAGGCCCCCACCAGCGCCGAGGCCCAGCGGGTCAAGACCCTGCTGCGCGAGCATCAGCTGCACACGGTGTGCGAGGAGGCCGCCTGTCCCAACCTGGGGGAGTGCTTCAGTCACGGTACCGCCACCTTCATGATCATGGGCGATATCTGCACCCGGCGCTGCCCGTTCTGCGACGTGGCCCACGGCCGCCCCCTGCCACTGGACAGCGGCGAGCCGCAAAACCTCGCCGCCACCATCGCTCTGCTGGATCTCAAATACGTGGTGATCACCTCGGTAGACCGTGACGACCTGCGCGACGGCGGTGCCGGTCACTTCGTAGACTGCATCCACGCCGTGCGCGAGGTCTCGCCGCAGACCAGGATCGAGATCCTCGTACCGGATTTCCGCGGCCGTATGGACATCGCCCTGGAGATCATGGCCAAGGCCCCGCCGGACGTGTTCAATCACAACCTGGAAAACGTACCGCGGCTGTACAAAAAGATCCGCCCCGGCGCAGACTATCAATGGTCACTGACCCTGCTCAAACGCTTCAAGGCCCTGTACCCCGACGTGCCCACCAAGTCGGGGCTGATGCTGGGCCTGGGCGAGGACTTCGACGAGGTGGTGACGGTGCTCAGGGATCTACGCACCCACGGCTGCGACATGCTCACCCTGGGCCAGTACTTGCAGCCCAGCCTCAACCATCTGGCGGTGGAACGGTTTGTCACTCCGGAAGAATTTGATCAATTGGCCGAGGTTGCCCACGAACTGGGATTCAGCAATGTCGCCAGCGGGCCCATGGTGCGTTCGTCGTACCATGCCGATTTGCAGGCCAGCGGCAAAGCGGTGAAATAACCCCGGCCGTTGGGCCATAACCCGGCCATTGGGCCATAAAAAGGTGGGCCATAAAAAGGTGGGCCATAAAGAACGGGAGAGCACATCGGCCCTCCCGTCCAACATCAAGCAAGCACAACAGCTGGCACTACGGCGCGCCCCAGCGATTGGCCCACAGGTCATAGCGCGTCGCGCTGCTGTCTTCCTGGAACCACACCGCTGTGACATTACCGTTGGCGTCCATGGCCATCTCTGCGCCACCCGCGGATCGGTCGGTGCCGGTCTCCACCAGTTCAGCGACACCCCAGCCAATACCCGCGCGGTAGTTGTTGGAGCGGATAGTGGTAGCCAGGAATCCAGCCTGGCCCCACACGGCCATGGCATTGCCCGAGGCATCCATGGCCACTCGCGGCCCGACGGCGTCCGCCAGGTTGTCGGTCTCGATCAGCTGGCCATCCTCCCAGGTGGCGGTGATGACGTCGTAGCGTCGAGCCCAGATGTTGTAGCGCGTGCCATCGCTCTGCGCCCATACGAGCATGGTGTTGCCGGCGGGGTCCATGACCACTTGGGGTTGCACGGCATCGCCCGCTTCGGTGTCGAGGATTTCCGGTGCCTGCCAGCCGCTGCCCGCCAGATAGCGGCTGCCCTGGATGTCGTAAACGTTGGATGTGCCAATCTCCTGCGTCCAGACGGCCTGGGCATTGCCGACGGCATCCATGGCCAGGTCGAAGTTCCGCAGGCCGACCGTGATGCCCTGAACAATGGGCAGGGGACCGTCCCAGACACTGGCGCCCGCCGCAAAGCGGTTGCTCCAGATGCTCGCGTCTGTCCCCGTATCCTGCGCCCACATCACCATGATGTTGCCGGTGTCATCCATGGCCACTTGTGGGTTGTACGTATCGCCAGCGGCGGCATCGCTCAGCGCTGCATTGGTGCCCCACTTGACGAAGGCCTTCTGATGATACTGTTTGGCATACACCTCGAGGCGGCCCACGCCATTCCTCTGGCCCCAGACGACGACGCCGTTTCCGTTGGTCATGGCCAGCTTCGGCGGTAAGTTCACGTAATCCATTGCCGTGTCGCTGCTCTCGAGGAGCACGGCGCCGTCCCAGCCCACACCCGCGGTATAGTGGTTGCCCCAGACATTGGTGTAGGTGCTGCCAAACTGCACCCAGACCGCCAGCGCATTGCCTTCTGCGTCCATGGCGATCTGTGGCAGAGCACTCTCCTCGGTACTGCCTACCTCGTCTATGGCTTCCGGCTCGCCCCAGCCCACACCGGCCAGATAGCGGCTGGAGAGGATGGCGACATGACTGCCAGTATTCTGCGCCCAGACGGCGATGGCATTGCCACTGGCATCCATCGCGATATCCACGCCACTCGTGCTGACACTGCTGTCAAGACGATCGATGACGGTGGGAATCTGCCAACCCACGGCGCCATCCGTGCCGTTGCAGGCAAAGCCCGTCTGATCGATCTCACCAGGTTCGAGTACACCGTTGCCATTGTCGTCGATGCCCGTGTCGATACGCACACCTCCCTGCGGGCAGTTGGCGCCTGCCGGTTCCGTGTTGATGTTGATGAGAACGCTGAGGCCGTCGCTGCCATTGGCCCCCGGCGCGCCGTTGCAGACCTTCTCGCTCTCATCCACCTCGTCGGCATCGAGCACGCCATTGCCATTCTCGTCGATCCCGGTCTCTACCAGGACGCCACCGTAGGCACAGTCGGGATCACCGGGCGGGAGCACCGAGGTCCTGGCGGCCACCGAGGGATCGGTGCCCATGGCCCCCTGCGAAGCGCCCCCACCCCCTCCACCAAAACAGGCAGTGAGTGCAAGAGCAGCGAAAGTAATGACCAGGGAACGCCACATGGTACCTCCTGTCAGGCGAAGGTTTGTTCGTGTAAGGAATGCGGCCAAAACCGGCCATGGTTGAATTTTCATGACACCTCTCCCCAACAATTTCATTTACTCTTTTATATTGAAATGATGTCCGAATGAGGAAAATTCAAGCAGTGTCCCATTTGACTACCTCTTGACTACCTCAGCTATGAGGCCTCTATATTGATGCAGAGCCTGGGCGAGGACTTGAACGAGGTGGTGACGGTACTCAGGGATCTGCACGCCCACGGCTGCGCCATGCTCACCCTGGTACAGTACCTACAGCCCAGCCTCAGCCGCTGGTGGTGGATCTTTTTGTGATGCCGGATGACGTCGGGCGACTGGCCAGGATTGCCCACGAACTGGGATTCAGCGATGTCTTCTGGCGGACCCATGGTGCATTCGTCCTATCATGCGGACCTGCGAGCCAGTGGCAAAGCCACTGCTGTCCCGTTAACTTCAGATTCGACATCCCGGCGAAGGCTGGGATCCAGTAACCTGCTGAAATCACTGGATTATTAGCTGCGCTCACCCTTCGGGCCGCCTGTGGCGTTCAACGCGCTTCGCGCTTATGTTCCGGCCTTTGCCGGAATGACGAAACAAAGACCAGCGCTATTCATGTCTCCAGTGCCGCATGGCTCGCTGTTTTCCCGTTTTTTCAACAGCTTCGCCAAATCAAAAGGCAGGTTAACGGGACAGCAGTGTGGCAAAGCAGTGAAATAAATCCTCCAATCCTAGCCACGGCCTCAAGCATTCAGGGCATCAGCCGTCATAATGGCTATGCCTCAGGTTTCCTCATCTGGCCGCACAGCGCCTGCATTCAGCACCTCGAGCACCCACAAAAACTACTTTATTTTTGTAGGGCTGATGATTGTGCTGGTGGCCGCCATGCTGGGGTGGATCGGTTATGCCCGTCTGGCGGCCTTCCACCAGCACCGCCTGGCCGTGGGGCACGAATCCCTCAGCGGGGTGGAAAAGCAGGTGGGCTTTTATATCGCCGAAAAACAGCGCATGGTTTCGGTGTTTGCCGAGGAACAGATCGACTGGCTGCGCGCCCTCGCGGAAAACCCGAACAATGATGAATTGCAGGAAAATCTGGGCAAACTGCTGAGGCGTTATTTTCCCAAGTATTTTACCTTTTCCATTACCGATCAGGATGGCGCTCCCCTTTTCGAGGACTTCGATGGCTTGATTGGAGAATTGTGCCTGGCAGACATACGCCAGTTCTCCACCACCCGGCATTCTTACCACCCTTTCATACATCCCAACCCTGAGGGCTACCATTTCGACATCATGGTGCGTTACGACCAGGGTGCGGGGATTCAACGAATATTTTTCGTCAGTTTCCTCGCCGACACACTGGGTGACATCATTAGAGGCATCCAAAGCCCCGGTCATCAGATTATGCTGATCATGCCACGAAAGGAGACTGACACCGACATGATCGAGGTCAGCGCAGAAGGCGTACGCAATCAATGGATCCGCGATGACTACCGGCTCAGCGCCTCAGAAAAGCAACGCATCACCATACGCCACGACATCCCCGGTACTCGCTGGCAGGTGGTGGATTTTCACAACACCGATCTGCATAACAACTTTCGCAACAAACTGCTGGCCGAATCCAGCTCCATTTTTCTGGTCTTCCTCACCATTGCCGCCGGACTGCTGGTGAGGCTGCGCCAGGAGGAACAGCAACGCACCCATGCCGAGCAACAGAAACAGGCATTGATGAGCGTGGTCAGCCATGAATTCCGCTCGCCCACCAGCGTAATCAAAGGCGCACTGGATCTGGTGGCCGACGGGGACGCCGGAAAGATTAGCGAGGATGTGCGCAAATACATAAGGATGGCGCAAAGCAACACCAGCCTGTTAATGCGTCTCGTGGACGACTTTTTGGATTTGCAGAAAATCGAGTCCGGTAACCTGAGCCTCTCCCTCGTACCCACGCGACTCAGCGAGGTGGTGAGCGAAACCGTTGCTCGCAACCGGCTTTACGCCGAGCAGTTCTCCGTCCGCTACGTCCTTAAGCAACCCCTGGCCGAGGATACGGTACTGTGCGATTCCCAGCGCATTGAACAAGTCTTAAGCAACTTCCTCAGTAACGCGGCAAAATACGGCGCCCGGGAAGACAGCATCGAAGTCGCAGTCAGACGCGCCGATAAGCACTTACGGGTCAGCGTGACCGATCATGGCCCGGGCATTCCGGAAGAGTTCCTCCCCTATGTTTTTACCCGCTTCGCCATGGCCCACGCCCCCCACATGAATCACAAAAAGGGGCAAAAGCTACAGAGTTCCGGCCTGGGCCTGAGTATTGCCAAGGCCATCATCGAGCGGCACGGGGGCAATATCGGCTTTGATACCTGCACTCAAGACCACCGCGGCACAGGCACCACCTTCTGGTTTGAGCTGCCTGTTCGGTAAGCTGTGGTTTACCTGCCATACCTAAAAAAATCCTGGATGCAACGCCCCGGTAAGAAAATATTCTCGACACTGCTTCCCAAAAAATCCCCTTTGTCTTTGCCCGTGCGCCCAATAAACGGATTTTATGCCCGCGAAAGGGAAAATGACTTTGCAAGCCTCTGAAAAGTCATTAATGTATCCCACCACGCGCCGCGATACTGGGCGGCGAACCATTAACTATCAAAAACAATATGTCAGAGCATCGCGGTACACGCACACATAACGTGTGTGCCCACTAGAATGACAACTATCCCGCAGCTCAACCGAAAAGGATACTGAGGAATGATTAAACCGATTGGTTCCGATGAATTACAACCCCGTTTCGTTTATGACGTTGCCGAACACGATGCGCTGAGCAAAGAAGCTGAATCACTACCCTCGGTGGTGATCAGTTCCCAGGCCGCCGGTAATGCGGTGATGATGGGTGGCGGTTACTTCAATCCCCTGCAAGGCTACATGAACGTGGCGGACGCCATGGGTGCGGCGCAAAACATGACCCTCACCGATGGCTCCTTCTTCCCGGTGCCCATTCTTTGTCTGCTGCAAAACGTGGATGCCATCAAAGACGCCAAACGCATCGCCCTGCGTGACCCCAACGTGGACGGCAATCCCGTACTCGCGGTGATGGATGTGGACGCCATCGAAGAGGTGTCCGATGAGCAAATGAAAACCATGACCCAGAAGGTCTTCCGCACCGAGGACATGGAACACCCCGGCGTCGCCGCGTTTAACAGCCAAGGCCGTTTCGCGGTATCCGGCCCCATCCAGGTGTTGAACTTCAGCTATTTCCTCGACGAATTTCCGGATACCTTCCGCACCGCCGTGGAGATCCGCAACGAAATTACCGAACGTGGCTGGAACAAGGTAGTGGCATTCCAGACCCGCAACCCCATGCACCTGGCACACGAGGAACTGTGCCACATGGCTATGGAGCGCCTGGGCTGTGACGGCCTGGTCATCCATATGCTGTTAGGCAAGCTCAAGCCCGGCGACATCCCCGCCCCGGTACGTGATGCCGCCATCCGCAAGATGGTGGAACTCTACTTCCCCCCCAACAGCGCCATGGTCACCGGTTACGGTTTCGACATGCTCTATGCCGGCCCGCGCGAAGCCGTGCTGCACGCCTACTTCCGCCAGAACATGGGTGCCACCCATTTCATCGTCGGCCGCGATCATGCCGGCGTGGGCGATTACTACGGGGCCTTCGATGCCCAAACCATCTTTGATGAAGAAGTCCCGGAAGGGGCGCTGCAGATCGAGATCTTCAAGGCCGATCACACTGCCTGGTCCAAGAAGCTCAACAAGGTGGTGATGATGCGCGAAGCACCGGACCACACAAAAGACGATTTTGTCCTGCTTTCCGGCACCAAGGTCCGCGAAATGCTCGGCCAGGGTATTGCCCCGCCGAAAGAATTCTCGCGCCCCGAGGTGGCCAAGATCCTCATCGATTATTATCAAAGCCTGCAAAAATAGGCCCTGTCATCAACGCTTGTCATAAACATTGACTACACCCACTGTTACTGACAATTATTAAGGGGCTCAGAATTGGTTTAACAGATATCAGTAGGTATTCATCACCTTGGCGATGCCTGAAGGGCAATGAGTGAACGCGAGCTAATCCCATAGCGTACAAATATTGCTGGAGCGCCTTTCCAGGCGCGATTCGCGCCTGGAAAGGCGCTCCCACACGGGGAAATTACCCAGTTGCCGTTATTTTGAAATGATTAATATTCAGGCAATGCCGTTCACGGGCGCGGCGATGACAGCAGAAACGTCACTGCGCCCGTGTTTTATTGCTGACCCCAGACAGCTATGATATAGCCATCCACCGACGATATCCGAAGGCAATACATGGGCTACTGTGATCGTACAATCTGGCGATTCGTCCAGGCCCTGCTGTTATTACTATTCTTGCTCAACCCCGCCATCGCCGGCACCGCTCTACAAACCACTGTTGAAACCGATGAGGCCCCCGGCTCACTGGGTGGGGACATCCCGGAAGAAGACTTTTTCGAATTCGAGGATCAACCACTAAAGACCCCGCTTACCCTTCCTGACTGGTTCAAACTCAGCTTCCTGGATCTGCGCACCGATGTTTCCGAGCTGCAGGAAAACCACAAAAGTGGCCTCATTGTTTATTTCGGCCAAAAATTCTGCGCCTATTGCAAGGCCCACCTCACTCACAACTGGCAGGATCCTTTCATTGTTGCCTACACACGCAAATACTTCGACGTGGTCGCCATCAACATTCGTGGCGACCGGCCTGTGGCCGATGTCAACGGCAAGGTGTATCGCACCGAAAAGGAATTTGCCGTCGCACAAAAAGCCAACTTCACACCTACCCTGGTGTTTTATGACACAGAAGGCAATGAAACCCTGCGTCTGCGTGGCTACCATCCACCCTACCAATTCAGCGCTGCATTGGAGTATGTAGCACAGGGATATTACAAGGCCGAAAAACTAAAGAACTACCTGTCACGGGCAGCCTCGTTCTCTGAATTCGGCAATGAAGAGCTCAATTCCAATGACATCTTCCTGCCACCACCCTATGCCCTTGATCGATCCATGTTTCCTTCGCAAATGCCGTTGGCCGTTTTTTTCGAACGTCCCCGCTGCTATGCCTGCGACTTGTTGCACAGCGGCCCACTCAGCAACAATGTAATACTGCATACCATGACCCAACTGGAGGCAGTACAAATCAATATCGTCAGCGATACACCCGTCATCACACCCCGTGGAGAAAAGACCACTGCCCGGCAATGGGCGGAGGATCTTGGCCTTTATTACACACCCACCATTATTTTTTATGACGAGCAAGGCAAAGAAATCATTCGTATCGATTCCGTGGTGGGTTTCTATCGTCTCAACAACGTGCTGCACTACGTGTTGTCCAAAGGCTATCTTGAAGAGCCCAATTTTCAACTCTGGCGTCAACGCCACAAGCGTTAATCATGCCAAACTCCAGAAAAAAAGGGGCCACATGGCCCCTTTTCTATAAACCTGGTTAGTCGTTACTACAACCCTGGTTACTTATTTACCCAGCACATCGTTGCGGGTACTTTCGGCGATGGCTGCCGCCTCGGCAATCAGCTCATCGGGCACATTCAGTTCCTTCAGGGTTGCTCCAATATTCTCCATCACGGCATCGAAGTGGCTGTCATTGAGCCCTCTCTCTACCAGGTGGGCATGCCCCTTGCGCATGTCTTCACCGGTGTAATTGTTCGGGCCCCCAAAGGCCATGGTCAGAAAGGCCTTTTGTTTGGCCGCCTGTTTGTCCATATCCACGCCTTCGAAGAACATATTGATGCGATCGTCGGCCAATACCTTACGGTAAAAAATATCCACCGCCGCATCCACCGCGGCCTCACCACCAATCTTTTCAAATAGTGTCTTTTCCTGGCTCATGGCAGCCTTCTCCTCCTCGGTATAACCGGCCAATACCGGTTCACGCACACTTTCTGCAATAGCGGCAGCTTCACCAATGAGGTCCGCCGGCACATTCAGCTCTTGCAACGTAGCGCCGAGATTCTCCATTACCGCATCAAAGTGCGAGGCATTAAGCCCCTTTTCCACCAGATGCGCATGCCCCTTGCGCATGTCTTCACCGGTGTAATTGTTCGGGCCGCCAAAGGCCATGGTCAGAAAGGCCTTTTGTTTGGCCGCCTGTTTGTCCATATCCACGCCTTCGAAAAACATGTTGATCCGATCGTCTGCCAACACCTTGCGGTAAAAAATATCCACCGCGGCATCTACCGCCGCCTCACCACCAATACGTTCGTACAAGCTGAGCTGAGCCGCCGCAGTTCCGTCGGAGCCACCGGTAAACAACCTGAATAAAGCCTTGAACATCACTACCTCCAATCACTCGTCATTCATTGAGGGTGAGCATTCTACGGATTAGAAGGTATATTGTAAATACATGTTAAAAGCTGATCATTTCACTGCGGTATACAGGCATAGCCAACACCGCCATCCTGCGTCAGGACCGTAGTCATGTAGCCGATACGTTATAATCAGCAGTCAACGTTACACTGAATCGATGAGGGCTTTATCTTGGCATCAAATAATGGAAGGGCGTACTTTGCCCTGGCTGGCTATCATTTCAACCCCGATGACATCACTCGACTGCTTGGCATTGAGCCCACCGCAATCAATGCGGCCGGTGCGCACAGCAGCCCCGACAAGCCCGTCATCAGCTCCTGGGAAATCTCCACGAACAGAGTGTCCGATGATGAGTTGGATGTCTATAAATTGACCGACAACCTCATCAAGCAGCTGGAACCAGCCAAGGAAAAAATACTCGAGGTTATCAAGAGCCATAATCTTTCCCCCCGCCTTGGCGTAGAGCTGCTGTTATCAGTGGACAAGGACGAGCATTGCCACGACGTGGGATTTGGCGCCAGGACAGTGCGCTTTTTAGCGGACATTGGTGCGTTTATCAATATCGATTATCGGCTTTCCGAGCGAACATAAAAAAGCACGCTAAAAAAGCGTGCTTTGCATTTATCAAGACAGGCCTGTACCCCGGCACAGGTATTCCGCCTGTGAAAACTCAACACCCTGCACGCACCTTGGCCGGCAATCACACGACCGGCAAGGCATCTTGTTCAGGGTTTCTTGGGCGTGGAATATGGTACTTCTTTCTGATGCGTTTCCCAGATGGTTTCATAACCCACAAAGAACTCTCCAGGGGTGATTTCTTTCTGGCGGGTGGTTACAAGAAACGCGTGGCCATCGGGAACCTTTGGACGGGTAAAGGGTTTGTTATCGCTCATTGTCATGTCTCCTTGGTGGTTAAGAACGGGAGGGATTTCAACAACTGAGTCAGCCTCCCACTGACTGAACTATACTGTCTGCCGTGTGTAATGTCCCTTGTTTGGGATCACATGGCGCACACCTCCCTGAGGATTCTCAACGTCCCCAGCATACCTGGGGATGATGTGAATATGGACGTGAAAAATACTCTGCCCGGCCGCTTGCCCTACATTGACTCCAATATTGTAACCATCGGGATTGAACGTTTCATCAATGAGTTTTTTCTCACCAGTGATCAATGCCATGCAGGCCTCAACTTCTTCAGGCGTCAGCTCAAAAAAACTGGCTACATGCCGTTTCGGTATCACCAGAGTATGCCCGGGGCTCACCGCGTAACTGTCACGCGCACTGTAGGCGAGCTCGTTGCTCAAGGAGACCCCCTGTGGATCTGTACAAAACAGACATGGGTTATTGGGATCACGTTGCCTCTTCTGTTTTTCTTCAATAGACACGTTTTGTATTCCTTCATAAATCTTGTTGCCTGACAATCATTGTGCAACGTTCCCTGAACATCTGGCTATTTCAAGCTGCTCTTCGCAATGTTTCAGACAAAGAGGCTGCAAGGCATGCGGGAAGCATTCGATAACGACTTCGAATTCATCGGCCACCTCCTCCGCCAGCACAGCATCATTGTTCGAATCTGCAAGGACATTTCGTGCTGTCAATTTGTTGACCCGGCATACTGTTGACAAGTGCACAGGCAGTTGTTGTTCCATACTAACCGTATATGCCTTTTCATAAGATCTGATTGCTTCTTCCAGGCGATGGGGGTTTTGTTCGGATTCTGCAAGATGGTGCAGCGCTACCGCACGATTATTATGCGCCGCCGTCAATTCCAGGGCATAGTCATCAGCATTAAGCACGGAAAGGGCATTCTTGTAGGCTACAACGGATTTTTGGAACGTCCGGTTACCCTTGAGCAGTTTGCCATAGGAATGAAAAGTGTCGCCAAGCTGAAGCATGGTAAACATCCAGTTTTCAGGCGACCCCTCTCGCGTCCACACCTGCAATGCATTGGTATACGCATCCACTGCTGCCTTAAACAGCTTTGGATCATCCAACAAACGGCCAAGGGCCTGATTAACGGTAGCAAGATTATACTGGGTTTCGGCCCATTCAGCTGGACACGCCTCCTGGCTTTGCTTCTCCAGCGTATCGTTAAAACAGGCAACGGCCCTTGCGAATATCGCAACATCCCTCTGCTGTTGCCCCAGCGACGCCAGTAAATTGCCCAGATTATTTTTCGCCCTAGCCCAGACTAATGAGTTCTGATTGCAATCTTGCTCACCAAGCCAGGCCTCCAGCATCTCACACGCGGGGGCAATCACATTAGCGGAGAATAGGTGTTGTTCGAAATTCCCGCGCATGAAGAGGAAATTATCAGACACGGTTATCTGATTATCCGGTGCGGCTGATCCAAGTACCTCCTCACCAAACAACTCAATTGTCTCAGCGATGGCATGTTCCAGAAACTTATTGCCTGGGTAGATCCTATAAATAGTCGAAAATTTCATTCTACTTGTTCGAGTATTTCGCCGAGTTCGGGATTTGCGTCAACAGGGCCACCGAGATCGATTTCTTCTTCAGTGGCTTCGCGTATTGTCAACACCTCCAACTGAAAAGTCACATCCCTCCCACACAGGGGGTTATTACCATCAACGGTTAATGTCTTGTCATCAAATCGGGTTACGATGAAATCACGTGTTTCACCCTTTTCATTTTCCATGGTGATGGTCATACCGATTTCGCGGTATTCCTCAGGAACGTTCTCAATATGATCGGTAAACACCAGCGATTCATCCCGTTCCCCATAAAGTAATGCGGTATCCACCGGCACCTCAATAACATCGCCAACCTTTTTCCCATCGAGCGCCTTTGTTACCTCCTCAGACAGCACATCGTTCACCCCATGCACATAGCCCAAGGGATAATCCACCGTGACCAGGACATCACCGGTTTTGTTATCGATGACTTTGTAGTTTAACTCGACAAATTTTTCGTTTTCAATCGTGTCTGACATTATTAGAAGAGTCCATTGATAAGCATCGCTGTTTTAAAATTTGTGCCCTGCCATCCTTTTGAACAAGGCGCAGCTAGAACAAGGTACAGCCAAATATTTTAACCTTGTCCTTTTCATAACCCAGCACCAGTCTGCCAAGCCACTCACCATTGTCCTTTGCGTTAATTACTTTATAAAGAACTGTGACATATTCGCCACGTCGGATCATGCCAAGATATTCATAGTCTTCCGACAGATTTTTGGCCAGATCACTACGCGCAAACTGTTTACCCATCTCAACTTCATTGGCCCCCTTGATCAGGGAACTGGAAAAGTTTCGCGTAAAGGCGCCGTAGTTTTGTTCGTTGGAGTATTTCACAAGGTCCGCCCACATGGGGTTTGCAATCTCCAGCAATTCTTCGTCCGTTTTGTCGATAATATTCACCCAAGCATCTCCACCAGTAACATAATTGCCTTTTTTAGCAACGACCAATCCATAACACGGAATTGACAAAAAAAGGACCAACACAAAACATGTCGGTCCTTTGTATATGTCGCCATTTACACAATAGTTTTCAGCAAATCCCGCAGGCCTTGATCAGCAAGGTTCTTTGTAACAACCCCTGACATCAGACCATTAGCAGTTTACCAAAGATGTATAAAATGCTTAGTGATGGCCTTCTGCCTTCACTTTAGCCAGGTCCTTGTCCTCGATATCACCCACAAGGTGGTAGAGAGGTGCTTTCTCCATCGTGTATTCACCCGTCTCAGGATCACGACGAGACACGGTCAACACATGCCAGTTTTCATCATCGAGCTTCATAGCATCACCACGATAGTAGTACCCAGGCCAACGAGTCTCCTTGCGGAATAGGGTGTGATGGAACACGCTCTCGGAGGCAAGGAAACGATGCTTCAATTCCCAGGCGCGCAGCAGCTCATGGATATCTGCGGCGGCGACCTTTTCCAGGTCTTCACCCAGAATCGCCATCTTCTTCAGGCCGATATTGAGCAGCTTGTCGTTGGTCATGTAGTTGACACCAAAGCCACCACAGTACTCATCCATCAGTTTCTGCAGACGATCGAGACCCTGCCTCGGGTTGATAAAGTTAGGATTGACTGTGCCTGCAACCACTTCATTGCTGTAGACCTTGTACGTTTCCAGTGGCTTGTAGATTTGCTCCCGACGACGATTGATTTGAGCGTCGGAAACACGGATGCCTTCGGCCTTACCGTCGTCAATATACTTACAGGCGGCCTTGGCGGCCAGACGCCCTTCCGTGAAGGAGCCCGATGAGAAGGCATGCGGCGTACCCCCCACGGCATCACCGGCACCGAACAGACCCTCAATGGTGGTCATTCTGTTGTAACCCCAGAAATACTCGGGAGGAGAAACGTCTTCCGGTCCCGAACACCAAGCGCCACAACCCGTGGCATGGGAGCCCATCACATAGGGCTCGGAGGTGGTCAGCTCCGGGTTTTCGTATTTCGGATCAACATCCGTGGCGGCCCACAACACGGCCTGCCCCACTGTCATACCCAGGAAGTTGTGCCAGCCGATCTCTTCGAGATGGGGATCCTGGAAGGCTTCCATGGTGACCATGTGAATGGGCCCACGGCCGGCATTCACCTCGTTGATCAATGCGTGGTTGCGCAAACAGGTGGGAATAGGTCGATGGGTCCGGTGCGATGCCTCAGGATCCAGATATTCCTTGCCCACCATCTTCTGCAGTTCGGGGAACCACTTGGACTCGTACTCTTCCCCATAGGCGTTCTGGGTGTAGGTTTTGAGATGCAGGAAGTAGGCACCCACCGGACCGTATCCATCCTTGAAACGCGCCAGCACGATACGGTTTTCCATTTGCGTCATCTTCGCGCCCGCCTCGATCATCAAGCCGTACGCTGAACCCGACGACCAGGGTGCGTACCACACACGGCCCGCGCCTTCACCCACGGAACGCGGCTTGAAGATATTGGACGCACCACCGGCACCACAGATAACGGTCTTCGACTTGAACACGTGGTAGTTACCGGTACGCACATTGAAGCCAACAGCGCCGGCAACACGGTTTTCCTTGGCTTCGTCCATCAACAGGTGAGTCACGCAGATACGGTTGAAAACCTTGTCCGCCGACTTTTTCGCTGCAGTGGCAACAATCGGCTTGTAGGATTCACCGTGAATCATGATCTGCCAGCGACCTTCGCGCAGGAATGCACCGGTCTTCTCATTGCGCATGATGGGCAGACCCCATTCTTCAAAGTTGTGCACCGTGGAATCGACGTGGCGCGCCATATCAAAGGCCAGATCCTCACGCACCATACCCATCAGGTCGATACGGGCATAGCGCACATGGTCTTCAGGATTGTTCTCGCCGAAGCGGGTGCCCATGTAGCAGTTGATGGCGTAAAGACCTTGGGCCACCGCGCCTGAACGCATGATGTTCGCCTTCTCTGCAATGACGATCTTCTTGTCCTGCCCCCAATATCTTGCTTCAAACGCGGCGCCAGTGCCACCCAGGCCCGCACCGACAACCAAGACATCAATATTGTCTTCAGTAACAGTCTTATAAGCCATTAGTAGTACACCCCTTCTTTCATGTTCAAGCCATTTGATTCCAGTGTGTGTAGTCCACCTTCATCCATGCGGATGTATTTTGGCTCATTAAACAACAGCTCACTGTTTCGCATCTCCTGGCTGGGAGCTGCCACGCTGGCAAGATTGGGATAATGCTTTCCCCAGGGCTTGGTGGTGATGGGCGCCAGCAGATCCATGTCTTTCTTGCCGTTGCGGAACTTGATGCGCCACGCAATGGTGCCTTTTTCCTCGTCACGAATCACACGCACCGAGTGACCCAGCGGTGCGAAATCGGCGTAACCGCGCACATCGATGGCTTGATGAGGACAGGCCTTGACACAGGAATAACATTCCCAGCACATGTTGGGCTCAATGTTGTAAGCACGGCGAAGTGTCTTATCGATGTGCATGATGTCGGACGGGCAGATGTCTACACATTCCCCACAACCATCACAACGAGTCATATATACGAAAGTTGGCATAGTATTCCTCTATCTTTATCTTTTGGTTAAATCAGTCTTTAGTAATGGTTAGGTTTTTCGGCCTTGATGCAAAGCCCCATATTGGGTGGGTTCTTACCCATGTACATGGGAATATCAGGAAACCTTTTCTGCACCTCGGGATCCGTCAGATCATAATCCGCGGGCAGATTTTCTCTGGAACCGTCGGCCCGGGTGATCTTTTTCTGATAAGCGGCAGCGGGCTTGAAGAACATATGCGCGAACTTGGACCAGTACACCCCGGCAAAAAGCACCGTGGTGGAGAGCACAAACAGGGTAAACAAGATGCCCATTCCTCCGCCGGAGAAGGACCAGATCAAGGCGAAAGTGGAGGTAGCCAATAGCGAGAGAATGAACAGGTCATCGCGGTGAATATCGTACCATTTGTGGCCTTCTGCAAAAACGTCAACACGAATAAAGAACCAGAACCAGAAACCTCCCACCGCCAGCATCAGTGCGCCCAGATGCCATAGCAGCGGCAGAATGGTTGGCGTCGCTGTTCCGGGGGTTGAGTAGCCAAAAACCATGATCACTGTGGTCACTGCGAAGATAATAAAGCCGTACATGGTCAACAGGTGTGAAAGCCGGCGTCTTGGATTGCAGAATTCGGAGGAGGTTAATACTTCGCTGGCAACCGTTGAGACGGCTAGACCCACTTTTTCTCCACCACTCACTGTCCGTTTTGCATTGGCCTGCGCCTTTTTCGCATTTTCGAAAAAATACTTTGCGCTCTTCTTGTGGATCATGTCGAGAATCGTACCGCCGGCAACCAGCAGCACCATCACAACGAGGTACCATTGCATCACACTGGGTGAGATAGATGCCGACAGTTCGACAAAAGGATTAGTGGTGAACATTTAGATTATCCTCAAAGTAGTTTACCGCAACGTTAATGATCGGCCCTGAGATTATCTTTAAAGTGAGCAGACGTCGACTCATAAAGACTAAAACCCCTATACAAAAAATCTATGTCCTACTAGTCTGTTAGCAGCGCCCCGGTATCGTTTGCAGGACACAGGTGGGAAAGCGTCAATTGCAACACGGTAGTAAAACAGGCCCGGAGGACAATCTGCTCACTGATTGAACAATCCTTTGTCCGGATGCCAGCATACCTTGCCTGGAGAATCCGCTCCTGCGCGGCAACCGTCCTACCTTCGTGAAGCATCATCAAGCATGGCCACATGGGGACCGCTATTTCTGAGGCTGATTAAATTCTCACCAACCCTAAACAGAATGTACTCAGCAACGGCTAAGTATCACGTATAAAACCAGGCGGGCAATTCAATTTACTTATCGCCATGACAATGCTGGTAATTGGCTATATCACAATATGCTGATATATACTTGTCGGCCGCACGCCTTACGGACAGCAAACACCGTACATAAATTAAGGGCTTGATCTTTATGCCAAATACCACCACCGCCAATAAGCAGGATCTCGATCTCGAAAAGGGTGTCGAGGTGAAAAACACCACCTGCTACATGTGCGCCTGCCGCTGTGGCATCCGCGTCACCCTGCGTGACGGCGAGGTGCGTTACATCCAGGGCAACCCGGATCATCCGCTGAACAAGGGCGTGATCTGCGCCAAGGGTTCCTCCGGCATCATGAAACAGTATTCGCCGGCGCGGCTCACCAAGCCGCTAAAGCGCCGCGCGGGCGCCGAGCGTGGGGCCTCGGACTTCGAGGTAATCTCCTGGGACGAGGCCTTTGAGATGCTGGAGACCCGCCTGCGCCACATCCGCGAGACCGACCCGAAAAAATTCGCCCTGTTCACCGGCCGCGACCAGATGCAGGCGCTCACCGGCATGTTCGCGAAAAACTTCGGTACGCCCAATTATGCGGCCCATGGTGGTTTCTGCTCGGTGAACATGGCCGCCGGCATGATCTATTCCATCGGCGGCTCCTTCTGGGAATTCGGTGGCCCGGACCTGGAACGCTCCAAGCTGTTCCTGATGTTTGGCACGGCGGAGGATCACCACTCCAACCCCATGAAAATCGAACTATCCAAGTTCAAGCGCAATGGCGGCCGCTTTATCTCCATCAACCCGGTGCGCACCGGCTATTCGGCCATCGCCGACGAATGGGTGCCCATCAAGCCCGGCACCGACGGCGCCCTGCTGCTGGCAATGATCCACGAAATCATCAAGACCGGTCTCTACGACCGTGACTTCCTCATCCAGTACTCCAACGCCGCCCAGCTGGTGAACCTGGATGAGACCAGCGACGACTTCGGCCTGCTGGTGCGCGGCGAGGAATTCGATGAAGGCAAGATCCACCCCCACGACGAGCTGTGGTGGGACCAGAAGACCAACAAGGCCGTGCAGACCCACACCGACGCCGACCCGGCCCTGCTGGGCGAGTTCCAGCTAGACGATGGCACCCCGGTAAAAACCGGCTTCCAGCTGCTGGCGGACCGGGTGAAAAACTACACCCCGGAATGGGCCGCCGACATCACCGGCATCCCCGCCGAGACCATCCGCCGCCTGGCCCACGAGATGGGTATCACTGCGCGTGATGAAAAGATCGAGCTGCCCATCGCCTGGACCGACACCTGGGGCAAGGAACACGAATCCGTCACCGGTAACCCGGTCTCTTTCCACGCCATGCGCGGCCTGGCGGCCCACTCCAACGGCTTCCAAACTATCCGTGCCCTGTCCATCCTGATGTCCATTCTGGGCACCATCGACCGGCCCGGCGGCTTCCGCCACAAGGCACCCTTCCCGCGCCCCATCCCGCCCTGCCCCAAGACCCCTAATGGTCCGCATGGGGTCAAGCCCAACACGCCGCTGGGTGGCATGCCCCTGGGCTGGCCCGCCGACCCCAACGACCTGTTCGTGGACGACCAGGGAGAGCCAGTGCGCCTGGACAAGGCCTTCTCCTGGGAATATCCGCTGTCGGTGCACGGCATGATGCACAACGCCATCACCAATGCCTGGCGCGGTGACCCCTACAAGATCGACACCCTGATGATCTTCATGGCCAACATGGCGTGGAACTCCACCATGAACACCACTGAAGTGCGCCAGATGCTCAACGACAAGGACGAGAACGGCGAATACAAGATTCCCTTCCTGGTGGTCTGCGACGCCTTCCAGTCGGAGATGATCGCCTTTGCCGACCTGGTGCTGCCGGATACCACCTATCTGGAACGCCACGACGTGATGTCCATGCTCGACCGGCCCATCTCCGAATTCGATGGCCCGGTGGACTCGGTGCGCGTGCCCGTGCTGCCGCCCAAGGGCGAGTGCAAACCCTTCCAGGAGGTGCTCATCGAGCTGGGCTCGCGCCTGGGTTTCCCGGCTTTCACCCACAAGGACGGCTCGCGCAAGTACCGCAACTACCCGGACTTCGTCACCAACTTCGAGACCGAGCCCGGCTCCGGCATCGGCTTCCTCGCCGGCTGGCGCGGCAAGAGCGGCGAGAAGATCATGCGCGGCGAGCCCAACCCCAAGCAATGGGAGATGTACGAGAAGAACAACTGCGTGTTCCATTACGAACTGCCCAAGTCCTACCAGTACATGCGTAACTGGAATCAGGGCTACCTGGAATGGGCCCAGTACCATCGCCTGACCCGTTACACGGATCCCATCAATATTCACATCTACAGTGAGGTGTTACAAAAATTCCGCCTCAGCGCCCAGGGCAAGTACGCCGGCAAGCAGCCCCCGGAACGCCTGCGCCAGCGCATCGAAACCTACTTCGATCCGCTGCCGTTTTTCTACGAACCCCTGGAGGGCCAGTTGACGGACAAGCACACCTATCCGCTCAACGCGCTAACCCAGCGGCCCATGGCCATGTACCACAGTTGGGATTCACAGAATGCCTGGCTGCGGCAGATCCACACGCACAACTACCTGCACGTCAACCCGAAGACGGCGGCCGCCGCCGGCATCGACGACGGCGACTGGATGTGGGTGGAATCCCAGTGGGGCAAGGTACGCTGCATGTGCCGTTACACCGAGGCCGTGGAGCCGGGCACAGTGTGGACCTGGAACGCCATCGGCAAGGCCAAGGGGGCGTGGAACCTGACTCCGGACGCCAACGAATCGCAAAAGGGCTTCCTGCTCAATCACCTGATCTCCGAAGAGCTGCCCGCCCATGATGCCGGCGAGCACATCTCCAACTCGGACCCCATTACCGGTCAGGCCGGCTGGTACGACGTGCAGGTACGCATCTACAAGGCCGACGCCAACGAGCCCAAGGAAACCTCACCCCAATTCCCGAATCAGCTGCCGGTGCCCGGCGAGCCCCAGCGCAAATCCTGGCTGGCCTACTTTGCCGGCAAAAAACCCGTCAAGCTGAACATCGGCAAAAGAAAATGAATGGCCACAGAGTGCACAGAGGTCACCGAGAATGACCACTCGCAAAACTCAGTGTCCTCTGTGCACTCTGTGGCTTTATATGGTCTGCAACATTGGCCGCGAAGTGGGCAGTGCCCACCAATGATTAAATCAATTGCAGCAAATGGTGGGCAACGCCCATCCTACAAACATTGGTAATCTTATGACCCAACTCGCATTAGTGATCGATTTGAACGTCTGCGTCGGCTGCCACGCCTGTGTCACCAGCTGCAAGCAGTGGAATACCTCCGGCGCCGCTGGCCCCCTGGTGGACGACAACCCCTACGGCAAGGATCCCACGGGCACCTTCTTCAACCGCGTGCAGACCTACGAGGTAGGCGTGTTCCCGGCCACGGAAACCGTGCACTTCCCCAAGAGTTGCCTGCATTGCGAGGATCCGCCCTGCGTGCCCGTGTGCCCCACCGGCGCCAGCTACAAGCGCGAGGAAGACGGCATCGTGCTGGTGGATTACGACAAGTGCATCGGCTGCAAGTACTGCTCCTGGGCCTGCCCCTACGGCGCCCGCGAGCTGGACGAGGATCGCAAGGTCATGACCAAGTGTACCCTGTGCATCGACCGCATCTACGACGAGTCGCTGCCGGAGGCCGAACGCAAGCCGTCCTGCGTGATCTCCTGTCCCACCTCGGCGCGCCTGTTCGGCGATGTGCACGACCCGGACTCCGAGGTCTCCGTAGCCATCCGCGAGGAAGGCGGTTATCCGCTGATGCCCGAATGGGGAACCCAGCCGTCCAACCACTACCTGCCGCGGCGCAAGACCAAGATCAAGATTCACGAAGACGAGCTGCAGCGCGTGGACAACCCTCTCAAGAAGGAAGGTCACCTGCCCACACCGGACAAGGACGACAGCTTCCTGGAAGATTCAGCGTCATGGTAAGCGCAGCCGCTTACCATGAGTATCGAGTGACTAGGAACGAGTTTCTAGGAAAACACTCGGTACTTGAGCAATTATTGGAAATATAACAATGGCTGTGTGTCTTTCCTCGACACTCGCCACTCGATACTCGTTACTGGAGTAAAAAAATGCATCCCGCTTTCTCAGTCATCTTTTTGACCACCCTCATCGGCGCCGGCCAAGGCCTGTTCCTGGCCCTGGTCACTGCCGAGGTGTTCACCCATATCGGCGCCCTGGAACCACAGAGCGGCAGCTTTTACAGTAGTGGCAGCCTGCTTTCCCTGGGGCTACTGATCGCCGGCCTGGTGGCCTCTTTTTTTCACCTGGGTCACCCGGAGCGGGCCTGGCGCTCGGCAGCCATGTGGCGCACCTCCTGGCTGTCCCGCGAGGTCATTGCCCTGCCCGCCTTCATGGGCATGGTGTTCATCTACGGCCTGCTGCATTACCTGGACTGGAATCCCAAGGTCTTCGGCACCACCGCCCTGCCAGAGACCGACCTCACACTGCTGGTAGGCCTGGTGGGCGGTGTGGTGTGCTTCGCCCTGTTCACCTGCACCGGAATGATCTACGCCTGCCTGAAATTCCTCCAGGAATGGCATACCCCACTCACCCCCATCAACTACACTCTGTTAGGCATGAGCTCCGGCTATACTCTCGCCACGGCCTTCGCCACCCAGTACAACAATGAGCTCACCAATCTGTTCGGCGTCTGGGCAATCATTCTCACCCTGGCGGCCCTGGCAACCCGCAGCGCCTCGCTGATTCGTAACAAGCGCATCAAGCACCGTTCCAGCCTGCAGACCGCCATTGGCGTACGCCACGGCAACATCCAGCAAAAATCCCAGGGCGCCATGGGGGGCTCCTTCAATACCCGTGAATACTTCCACGGCACCACCGCCGTATTTCTCAAATCCATGAAATGGATATTTTTGGTGCTGGTATTCCCAGTACCGGTTATTCTCTTGCTGGTGGGTCTCAATAGTGGCTCTGAAATGGCATTGACGCTGGCCTTCGTCTTCCAGTACCTCGGGTTGATTGCCGAGCGTTGGTTCTTCTTCGCTCAGGCCAACCACCCGCAGAATCTATATTACCAAACGATCTAAAAGGCAGAGGAAAGAGCAAAGGGAAAAGAGGAAAGAAAAAACCGGGATACTCTTTCCCCTCAATCTTCTATACTGAAAACCACTGCTGTCCCGTTGGCTTGCCTTTTGATTTGGCGAAGCTGTTGAAAAAAACGGGAAAACAGCGAGCTATGCGGCACTGGAAACATAAATAGCACTGGTTTTTTTCCGTCATTCCGGCGAAGGCCGGGATGACGAATCTGAAGTTAACGGGACAGCAGTGACTGAAAACATGAAAACCTACCCTTTCCTCTTTTCCCTGGTCTCTTTCCTCTGATGTTAATCGACCCCTTCGGCCGCTCCATCGATTACCTCCGTCTATCGGTCACGGATCGCTGCGACCTGCGCTGCTTTTATTGCCTGCCCAAGGGTTTCAAGAATTTTGAGGAACCGGAACACTGGCTGACCTTCGATGAGATCGAGCGGGTGATTCGCGCCTTCGGGGCACTGGGCACCCGCCGGGTGCGCATCACCGGCGGCGAACCCCTGGTGCGCAAGAACCTTCCCGCGCTGGCGGCACGTTTGCAGAAGTTGCCGGGTATCGACGATCTTTCCCTTTCCACCAACGCGGTCAAACTCGCCCGTCACGCCGAAGACCTGCACAATGCTGGCGTACGCCGACTCAACATCAGCCTCGACAGCCTCGACGCAAAACGCTTCCAGCAAATCACCGGCGGCAAACTGCAGAAGGTGCTCGACGGCCTGATGGCCGCCAAGGCCGCCGGCTTCTCGCCCATAAAGATCAACATGGTGGTAATGAAGGGCGTCAATGAAGACGAAGTCGAAGCCATGGTAGACTTCTGTATCGAACATGGTTTCACCCTGCGCTTTATCGAAACCATGCCCATGGGCAGCACGGGACGCGAAGCAGTGGATCACTATGTGGATTTACACACCGTGCGGAAAAAGCTGGAACAGCGCTTCGAACTCATCCCCGGCGTGATGCCCGGCGGCGGGCCGGCGCGTTACCTGCAGGTAGCCGGCACGGATCTGCGCATCGGCTTTATCACCCCCATCTCGCAACATTTCTGCGAAACCTGCAACCGGGTGCGTCTGTCGGTGGATGGCACCTTGTACCTGTGCCTGGGACAGAAAAACAAATTCGAGTTACGTCCTCTATTGCGCGCCGGGATTTCTGACACGAAACTGGCAGCCGCGATTCGACACGCCATTACACTCAAACCCAAACGGCATGAGTTCAATGAGAAGCCTTCGCAGATAGTGCGCTTTATGTCTGCCACGGGGGGGTGAAAAAAGACCCACGATATTCATGTCCCCACATGTCGCATCGATCGCTGTTTTCCCGTTGTTTCAATGGCTACCCTGAAACAAAAGACAAGGTATCTGGACAGCAGTAATAGCGCATCATTCCCTCACGCCATCATCGCTCCCCCCTTCATCATACCAGTCCAATTCCACATGTGGTTTCTTGATAGACTGTTCTGCCATAACGCAAATTTCCGTCAGGTTATTGTTCTCCAATTCATCAACGAAGTCAGCAATTTCAGCTTGTATCTGCTCTTTTACTGTAACTCGAGATCTCGCTCTTTCCGATTGTTTGGTTTCATTATCTGTATCAATAACAAACAGCCTGTCTAGCGTTATATCCATTATCGCCTCCTTGAATCCGCGCCGAGAAATCTCAAATATATATTTCTTCGGCATCTCCATCTTTGATTTTGATTAAATATGCCTGAATAGATTCAAATATTATTCGATCAACGAATGACCTTATCAAACGTTTATTCATCTTTTCTCTTTCTTGTGAAAATACCTTACCCTCATTACTGACAACACATAAAACACCGAATATTTCCGGTAAATCTATTGACGCCCCACGCGCAACATCAAGCTGTTCTTCTGCACACAGAATTGGATATGCAATAATTGACTTTGGTGTTTCAACACCCTCAAGATCCACTATCCCCCTTGACGTTGAAATAATTTCTTTCCCACGCCAAGAAGAAGAAACGGGCCCATTACTGTCGAATGAAAAATACACCTCATTAAATTCTGGATTTTTGTTAAATTCAAAATTGAAATCAATCGGACAGCTCTTGAGCGAATTCGCCCACAACCAAGGACGAAGACATCTTTTCTCGTAGTCAGGAATGAAAATGCACGTCCGGAAACAGGCCTCATCCGGAAATATTGCCGAATATAAATCAATAATCTTCTCCAAAATACGGCGTATACTCGCCCTGTCGCCACGTCTCCACACCACTCCATTGTGCATCATATCTATGCTCTTTTCCTTAACCAGTCGGTCTAGTTGCATAAGAACAGATCGCAATTGAATGGCCCGGGCTTCCATAGTCAATGCGCTGCTATTTTTACCGGCGGAAAACGAGTCAAGATCAAACTTTTTATTCACGGGATCGGCCGCATTGCACACATATCTTTCAAATAAATCATTAAAGTCTTTACTTCTTGCCAACCGGGAGACACTTTGCTTATACATTTGATAAGCACCGCCCTGATGTAATTCCTTTTTCTTGCTAACGATACACAGGATAAAATAAGCAGCAAGCAGCAATACAATGAACGCGATAAGCTCTAGGTTTCTGTACACTTGCAATGAAAACGCATTCTCAAGAAACCGGACAACAAGATAAACGAAAGAAAGAAAAACTGCGCTCAGTAGCGCGCTATGTTTCCAAAAGAAAACTCGTCTAAAATTATGAACCGCTCTCAAATGTGTATCCAGCATTCCCGGGTTCAGCTTGGAAACCAATTCATTCCATCTCTCAATTTTATCTACACCGTGATAATCGAGCACATTTTTGCAGGAGGACCTGTACCTGCATCTTCCACACCTCGTAGGTAGAATATTTGAGGGTGCACAGCGCGCATAAAAGCTAAGATCCCTCAACCAAGGTTCCCAAAACCGAGGAACAACCTTGTTCTCCCCCAACCTCCCAATGAGATTGGGGTTGCTCAAAGGATCCAACAAAAAAATAACAAATGTCATCACTCCGGAAACACTCAGCAATACCACATATTTAATAGGATCATGAAAGAACATCGGGTTTGAACCTGGCTCAACCGTTGCGGCAGTGCGAAAATATTCTATGAATGATTGAAGGGTTCCAGATCTTGAAACAAAATACTTGGAGATTTCAGAAGACAGGCTGTAATTCGGAGCAGCCAGTTCCAGGCCAACAATGTTGGCCATCACTAGCACAAAAGCGACTCTATACCTGAGCCGCTCCTTTTTCTTTTGCCAAAATTGACGAACACGGCTATTAGTCCTCTCCCCAGCCTCATTTTTAATACCAGGAAAAAAGACATTTTTAAGTTTTTTCATCACCCGAAAATTCCATTTTGATGTGGGTTTCAAAGCATTCTTTCTCTTGTTGTACTGCCTAGCGCCTGTTTTTAAGGGTCTCAACGTCAGTTTGACAGACAACGGCGGGTATCCACTCCCCTGGGAATGCTTGAAGGTGCAGTGAATGAACGCATATTACCCATAGCGACTCACACAATGGAAAACACTGTGGGAGCGCCTTTCCAGGCACGATTCGCGTTTGGAAAGGCGCTCCCACACGGGGTAATAATCCTGTAGCAATTATTTTGTGACGATTAAGAACACTAATGACACCACCACGGCGTCTGGCGCCACCAAGAAGTCAAAAGTGAGGTCATCGAAGCAAAATAGCACTACATCATATTCACTTGCGCCAGCAAAATTCCAGGGATTATTACCACCTCCCCAAGTTTGATCTAATGAACGTGACAAACTGAAAATCGCTCGCCAGCGGATGGATCTCCAAACCCACATAAATCATTGCGGGTTTATTGTGTGGGTACACCCAACACTGTCCCCGCCAACTGTTCACGCAGGGTGTTAGCCACTTCCCCCATCAACTGCTTCTCCAACATCACCCTTTCCTGAGCCTGCACAGTAATGGGCCATTGCGCCCTGCCCACTACTTGCTGTTGTTGATTGAGCAACTCCACTCGCAATGTCCCTTTTTCAACAAAGCGGCCCTGCTCCCACTTCATCCCCGATCGCTGCAAGCTGGTATTCAACACGTAGTCAGGCTGTGCACGTTTTGAAAGATACCCGGCATCATCCAGGGCGCGCACCACCGCCGAGCCCAGCAACGCATCACCATTAGTGCGCGGTGCAATGGCAATACCTTCAAGCAACGATTTAAGGTGCACTTGCATTTCGGTGATTGACCATACGCCATCATCCGCCCTTGCTTCCTGCCCAAGGCTTTGCAGGGCAAGCAGCAAGTCGGCCCTGGTTTGCTGGGTGGCCAGGGCATCGTGTGTGGCGCGGATCTTCACCAGGGGATCCACATCCTGGGTAGCGATTTTGATAAGTTGGCGGGTTTTGCTGTCCAGCTCAGTCAGCTGTTTGTGCAGCATGTCTGCCGTTGCGGTGTGCTCCAGCACCACCAGCGCATAGTGCTGACGTGTTTCCTTGTCCTGCCAGGCATCCACGACATCAATCTGCTGCTGGAGGTTTTCCATTACTGGGGGAGAAAGTGCTTCCGTTATACCGGGCAGGGTTTCCAGCAAAGCATCTCGTGCATTTTTGGCCGCCACATCCAGGGCTGCGGCATGTCCCTTACCGATGAAGTAACGATCACTGGTGAATTTCCGGCTGCTGCCATCCACCCATTCTGGTTTGGCGGAGGCATCAAAACGCGGCTGCGGTGCACACGCGCCAAGCACGAGGGCAATCATACCCAGTTGCAGCACACTCATTCCACGAAAAAGATTTTTCACGAATGCGGGTGACACGATACCCTCCCTGGTTCCCTGCAATGAAACGACGTCACGATAAAGCAACGCAACAATAAAGCAACCCGTCCTTATTCTTCTGCCGTGGCGATGCGGTCAAAAATATTATCGCCCGATTTTTTGATAAATTCACGAAGCCCCGGGTGCAGAATTCCTGCGGACATAATGGCCTCACGCACCTGAGCCATGTCCATTTCCGCGATGGAGTACATCATCTTGTTTTGTTTGTCCTGCCAGTGGCCGATGACCCGCACTCCCGCCAAATCTATATTCGCCAGCTGCTCGATTTGACGAGCCACATCCTGCTCACCGAAGCCCGATTCGGCAGCATCTCCGGAAGCGATAAAATCACGGGAGACGATTTCCACAAACGACGCCAAGATCCGGTTAAGCTCATTGCGCGCCCGCTTGTCTGCGGTGACTGTTTGCAGTGAAAAATCGCCTAGCATGGGAGCCGAGCCTACACCATGAAAAACACGCGCCTGCTTTGAACTGAAAATATTGCTGCCCTGGCTTACCCAGGTGGGGACCCCCTGCGCGTTCACCGTCTCATTGAGCGGGCTATTGCCCGCACACGCCACTACCCCGCCCACTGCAGCCGCATAGACACAGGCGCGCAACGTATTACTGATAACGCCGCGAGACCCGGAAATTCTAACACTCTGTTTCATTACCCTTTCCCTTGACCCGTATATTACCTGGCGTGGGGGGACGCAGCCCTCGCCACACACTCCCTCACCATACACCCAAAGTGTAGCAATCTGATGCCTCCTGCCAAGCCTGAAGAATACCCCATCCGTCCCACTGACGCATTTAACAACCTCGCATCAATGGGTCCTGCCTTATCAGAAAAACAAAAAAAGCCGCAAGAGAATCATTCTTGCGGCTTTTGATTGTCACCCCGGCGGTTTCTTCAATGGGATGTTAAAATCCATTTTTTTCAAGCTGTTGGCTCCAGTAGTCCGCCTTTTTTATATCCTTTTTCAAACCGAACCAACCTTCACGATAGGCGGCTGCAAGAAACTCCTGCGCCCTGGGATAGCCATTTGCTGCTGATTTTTGATACCACTGCACGGCTCTTGCTTCGTCAGGTGCCACCCCAAGCCCGCGATGGTACATAAGCGCCAAATTGAACTGGGCGGCGGCATCACCCTGATTTGCCAGTGGTTGCCAGGCTTGCACCGCCGTTACATAATCTCCTGCCTCAGAGGCCAGCAGGCCGGTATTGTACTTTTCAAGCCCCTGCGACTGTGCCGGGGTCAAAACCACTGTTGATACCAGCATAGTCAGCAATATGCCCGCGCGCATTATCAACGTCTTATCCACTTTCGTTCCTCCAGTCTACCCGTTAGTACCCTTTATCCGGCAGTGATCAACACCACCTGTAATAACGTTATCGGCTCAGGAAAGTGCGAAAACCGTGACCGGCCTCACAAACAGCCCATGCGCAGTCACGGCCCATAGCAACACATTTTCACAATATCCTTGGATGAATAAGTGGAAAGGCGGGTATTATTAAGGGTTTCAGTACTTGGTTTAGCAAACAACAATGGGCATTCACTCCCTTAGGAGTCCCTGAAGCTGCAGTATGTGAACGCAAGTTATCCATAGCGACTCACACAATGGCAAACACTGTGGGAGCGCCTTTCCAGGCACGATTCGCGCCTGGAAAGGCGCTCCCACTCGGGGTAATAAGCCTGTAGCAGTTATTTTGAGACTTTTGATAAAGGGCCTGCTTAAACTCACGAAATGAGCATCCAAACACCCAACAGGGCGAGAAACCCTGCAAACATCTTTTTCAGGACAACAGTGGGCAGACGATGGGCCAGGGCGGCCCCCAGAGGGGCGAATAACACGCTGGTGACAGCAATGCCGGCCAGCGCCGGACCATACACGAAACCAGCGGAAGCAACCGGTAGCTGCTCAATGCCCCAGCCCAGCCATACATAGCTCAGCGTTCCACCCACGGCGATGGGCAGGCCGCAGGCGGCGGATGTGCCCACCGCCTGCTGCATACGCAAGCGGCAGACATCGAGAAAGGGCACCGTCATGGTGCCGCCACCGATACCCACCAGTGCGGATACCGCACCAATGACCATCCCGGCCAGCCCCATAGCCAACGAACCGGGCAGGCGCCGGGCGCTATCACTCGTCGGCGGACGCAGACTGAAAGCCAATTGCGCCGCCACCAGCAACTCGAAAATACCAAAAACCCGTTTGAGCATGGCCTGGGGCATGGTCGTGGCCAGGGCTGCGCCCAGCACCGCACCCAGCAGAATGCCCGGGGTCAATCGCCAGAACACGGACCACACCACGCCACCGCGCACATGATGGGCACGCACCGAGGAAAGAGAGGTCAACATGATCACCGCCAGGGAGGTGCCCACGGCCAGTTGCACCGTTTGACTGCCGCCGAGGCCCCCAGCTTGCCAGAGCATCACCAACACCGGCACAATCACCAACCCGCCACCCACCCCCAACAACCCGGCCAGGACGCCAGCGAAGGCACCCAGCAGGGCATAGGCAAGAATCATCTCCATGTAATAGGGCCGCCGTCGGACATGTGTTGCATAGCTTGGTCGAGAAGCTGCTCAGGACGCAGACTGTAGTGTCACAAGCATCAAGGCTGCCCCACACCCCGCACATCGCCTTGTTGCTCATCCGCCAGCAGCAGCGGCACCGGCTTGGCAATGTGGAAACCCTGGCCAAAATCCACCCCAATGGCCTGCACCGCATTCATGACTGCAGCGCTGGTGACAAATTCCGCCACGGTCTTGATGCCCATGGTGTGACCAATCTGGTTAATGGCTTCCACCATGGCCCGGTCAATGGGATTGCTGTCGATATCCTTGATGAACATGCCGTCGATCTTCAGGTAATCCACCGGCAGATTCTTCAAATAGCTGAAGGAACTCAGGCCACTGCCGAAATCGTCCAGGGCAAAACTGCAACCGCGTTCTTTAAGCTCGGTGATGAATCTCATGGCCCGGGCCAGGTTGGCAATGGCCGCGGTTTCGGTGATTTCGAAACACACCCGTTGTGGCGACACGGCGCTGTGATCCAGGCTCGCCAAGACAAACTCCAGAAAACTGTCATCACACAGAGACTGGGCGGAAAGATTGATGGAATAGGAGACCGGCTTGTCCGCCTGCCGGCCCAGGATTTGCAAGGCATGAGACACCACCCAGCGATCGATGTCCGGCATCAGGTGATAACGCTCGGCGGCAGGCAGGAACAGACCGGGAGCGATAATTTCTCCGTCATCACGGCGCAGGCGCAGGAGGATTTCACTGTAATAATCCTCGCCGGCAACGCCGGCTTCTCCATTGAGCGGTTGAATGCGCTGCTGGTAAAGACAGAAGGCATCCCTGTCCAATGCCTCGCGAATATGTTGCAGCCATTGCATCTCACCCCGGTGGCGGGTCAGGGCAAGATCGTCCGGCACAAACACATGCAGATGATTATGTCCCTGATCCTTGGCCACATAACAGGCCGAGTCGGCGGCGCTGAGGACATGGGTGAGACTGCCGCTGCTGGCATTGATCGGCACCAGTCCCAGGCTCAGGCTGACGTTGAAGGATTTGTCCTGCCAGGTGAAACGAAACTCTCTGGCCATGGCGAGAATCTTTTGCGCAATGGCCTCGGCCTCCGCCAGCGGACAGTCTTCCAGCAACAGGCCGAACTCGTCACCGCCGAGACGCGCCACGGAATCCTCCTCGCGCAACAGGGCGCGAAGCCGCGCCGCCAGTTGTTTGAGCAGCTCGTCACCGGCAATGTGTCCACAGGTATTGTTGATGACCTTGAACTGATCCACATCCAGGTAGCACAGAGCATGTTCACGGCCATCCATTTCACAGCCGGCCATGGCCAGTTCCAGGCGCGCCTCGAATTCATGGCGATTGAGCAGACCGGTAAGCGCATCATGACTGGCCTGGTAGGAGAGTCGTCCCGCCAGGAGACTCACATCCGTGGTGTCGTGGAAGGTGAGCACCACACCACGCAACTGCCCCCCCTCCTCACGGATGGGCGCCACCCGCAATTCCACGGGAAACTCCCTGTCGCCCTGACGATTGCGCAGACTCAGGGTGCCCGGCAGTGTGAGCGCTTCTCCCGTTTCCAGGCACAGGCTCACCGGATTGATCAGCGAGCCCCCGGAATCATCATCCAGACGCAACACCTGCTCTGCCGCACGCCCCTGCGCCTCGATCAGGCTCCAGCCGGTAAAACGCTCCGCCACCGGATTGAGATACACCACCTGGGCATTGGTATCCACCGCCACCACACCATCACTGATGGACTGCAGGGTGACTTCCGCAAGCTGATGGGCCTCCTGATACAGCAACTCCGCCTGCTGGCGTTTCTCCTCCAAAAGCTGGGTATGCACCACCGTGGTGGCCTCCCTTGCCAGCAGGTTCAGCAACGCATGATCCTGCTGGGAAAACTGCCGTACCCTTCCCCGATTACTGGCGGCAATGGCGCCAATCACATTACCCTCGGCCACCAAGGGTGCGGCAATGGCCGAGGCAATATTGTATTGATTCAGGATACGCCGGCTCACCCGGCTATCTTCCGCCGCATGAGAGGATTCAACCAGCCGCCCCTCGTTAAAGGCCATCACCAGCAGCGACGGCTCGTCCATGGAAAGACAAAAATGGCCCTCGGGCCGATAGGTGCTCCCGGTGACGGCCACCGCGCATAACTCCCGCTGCCCCTCACCCCGTAACACCAAGTAGGCATCATCGGCATCCAGCGCCTGGCGACAGATTTCCATCAGACAGTCATAAGACTCACCGATGCTGGCTGCGGTATTCACACTGCGCAGTACCTGGTTGCCCACTTCGAGAATCTTGCCCTGTAAATGCAGATGCTCCAGCAACCCCTGATACTGACTGGTCAACACCCCCAACTCATCCGTGGAACAAGGCTGCAGCTTGGGCTGCCGGGAAAGCAGCGCAGCGGATTCCCCCGCCGCCACTTCCAGTGGCCGCAGGGCCTGGCCAAAACTGCGCATGAACAACAGCGCCCCAGCCACCGCCAGTGCCTGCAAAGCCAGCCAGATGACAAATGTTTCTAACGTAAAATAGCCGGTTCGAGTCCAGTAATACTGCACCAGCATGGTATCCACCAACAACGGCACCAACGCGGCGATAAGAAACACCCGGGTACGGATGCTGACGATGGGGCGCTCCAGGCGCATGGACTGCAGGGCACGGCCAAACAGGTCAAACACCCGAAAGAAGATCGGCAGACCAACGATAATGGAAACCGTGAGTGCTACCAGATTGATGCGAAACCAGTCCACCGGCGTGGCAACAAAATCACTGTACCATTGGGCGCTGTATATCACCGTGACCGGGGCAATCAGCAAATACAACAAAAAGATGCCCCAAAAATGCAAAGGAAATCCCCGCACACGATCAAGCGCCGCCTTGGCCAATACCGCCTGCTGCTGGAAACCGTCAGCACTCAGATAGTCCACCACCGGCTGGATATATCGCATGAAATACACCACGGCAAAGAACAGGCTGGCTGCAATAAAGGCCGGCTCCAGAGGCGTGGTCATGACCCGCCCCATCTGTTTCATGCTGAACATCTCGATGTACAACAGGAACGACAAGCCAAACACCGGTGGCATTGTCCAGGCAAGAATGATCAGGCGTCGAAAACGACGGGCAAATGCCTCGTGATCCAGGGCAGGCATTGTCGTGGGCGGCGCACCTGGCGTGGTGGCGTCCTGGGTGTTGGAGGTATGAGACCGGGGCATGCCGATGGCGTCACTTCACCCACAGGGTCTTGGCGTTGACGAATTCGCGCAGGCCGTGGTGAGACAACTCCCGCCCGTAACCCGAGGCCTTGACCCCGCCAAAGGGCAGGCGCGGGTCGCTCCTCACCAGGCCGTTGACGAAGGCCGAGCCGCATTGCATCTGCCGCGCAAAGCGTTCACCACGGGCGCTGTCCTGGGTCCACACACTACCCCCCAGACCAAAACGTGATTCATTGGCTACCGCCAGGGCCTCGGCCTCGTCGGCCACGCGGATCACCGCCGCCACCGGGCCAAACAGTTCCTGCTCATAGGCCGGCATGCCCGGCTTCACCTGATCCAGCACCGTGGCGGCATAAAAGGCGCCAGGGCCGTCCAGCGGCGCGCCACCAGTGACCGCCACCGCGCCGGCATCGATGCTGGCCCGCACCTGGGCATGCAACTCATCGCGCAGATCGGCGCGGGCCATGGGGGCCAGGGTGGTGTTTTCATCGCTCGGGTCTCCCGGCCGCAGCGCAGCAACCGCTTCCACGAAGTGCGTCACGAAGGTATCGGCAATGGCCTCCACCACGATGAAACGCTTGGCAGCGATGCAGCTCTGTCCCGTGTTGAGAAAGCGCGAGGCTACGGCCTGGGCCACCGCCCACTGGAGATCGGCATCCTCCAACACCACGAAGGCATCGGAGCCGCCCAGCTCCAGCACGGACTTTTTCAGGTGCTGACCCGCCGTGGCGGCCACCGAACGGCCCGCCGGCTCGCTGCCGGTGAGGGTCACGGCCTGTACCCGGGGATCGGCGATCACCCCGGCCACGTCGCGGGCGTCGATCATCAGGGAACGGAACACCCCCTCGGGAGCCCCCGCCTCACGCACCAGGCGCTCGATGGCCAGGGCGCACTGGGGCACATTGGAGGCATGCTTGAGCAGCCCCGTATTGCCCGCCGCCAGGGTGGGGGCGATGAAACGGAACACCTGCCACAGGGGGAAATTCCAGGGCATTACCGCCAGCACCGTGCCCAGGGGCTGATAGGCCACCAGGCTTTTGCCGGCGTCGGTCTCTATCGGCTCATCGGCGAGAAAGGCCGGCGCCTGCTCCGCGTAGTAGTCACAGCCCAGGGCGCATTTCTCCACCTCGGCGCGGGCCTCCTCGATGCGCTTGCCCATTTCCAGGGTGATCAACCGGGCCAGGGATTCCTGCTCAGCACGCAACTGGCTGGCCAGGCGGCGCAACAGGGCACAACGCTCCGCCAGGGGCGTGGCGGCCCAGCCGGGGGTCGCCCCGTGCACCTGGGCCAGGGCGGCCTCGAGCTCCGCCGGTGTCCAGGATGCAAAGCTTTGTACAGTCTCCCCCGTGGCGGGGTTGGTGGTCTGGTAGCTCATAATTTGTCCAATATAGTGTGTGGATTCAGTGTAAATACCCTGACGCCAAAGATACAGCCCGGGCCCGACAGCCCTGAAAGCATACTGGCTTGACCCTCCTGGTGCCAAACCGCAAAATGCCGCCCCACCCCATCGAACACTGGCAGGAGAAAACAGCATGCGTCTCAGGCGGATTTGTCTCATCGGCGGCACGGGCTTCGTGGGGCGTCATCTCGCCGCCCGGCTCATCAGGGAGGGCTACCGGATAACCATGCTCACCCGCCGCCGCGAGGCGCACCGCGACCTGTTGGTATTGCCCGGCCTGCAGCTGCTGGAGTGCAGGCTGTTCGATGCCCCGGATCTCAGCGCCAAACTGCAGGGCATGGACGCGGTGGTCAACCTGGTGGGCATTCTCAACGAACAACGCCGTGGCGACTTCCAGCGCATCCACGTGGAGCTGCCCCGGCGCATCATCGAGGCCTGCCGCAGCAACGGAATTAAACGCCTGCTGCACATGAGCGCCCTGCGGGCCGACGCCGAGCATGGCCCCAGCCAGTACCTGCGCAGCAAGGGTGAGGGAGAGTCCCTGGTGCAGGCCGCCGATGACCTGCAGGCCACCGTGTTCCGCCCCTCGGTGATCTTCGGCCCCGAGGATGATTTCCTCAACCGCTTCGCCCGCCTGTTGGCCAGCAGCCCCGGGGTCTTCCCCCTGGCCTGCGCCAAGGCCCAGTTCGCGCCGGTCTACGTGGGCGACGTGGCCGAGGCCTTCACCCGGGCCCTGCAGCTGCGCGACACCATCGGCCAGGCCTACGAGCTGTGCGGCCCCAAACCCTACACCCTGCACCAACTCGTGGACTACGTGGCGCAGATCACCGGCCACCGGCGGCGCATCATTCCCCTGGGCGACCGCCTGTCGTGGTGGCTGGGCCTGCTCATGGAGCACCTGCCGGGCAAGCCCTTTTCACGGGACAATTACCTATCCACCCGAGTCACCAGCCTGTGCAAATCCCCCTTCCCCGAGATCTTCGGCATCACCCCCAGCGCCATCGAGGCCGTGGCGCCGGCCTACCTGGGGCAGCGCAACACCAATGCCCGTTTCAACCGCTGGCGGCGCTGGGCGCGGCGGGACTGACTGCTCTCGGCTCAACCGTTTCGGCCAGGGCCTGTTGGCGCTGCGCCATGGGCAAGGCGCCCAGGGCGGCACAGGCCCGATAAAAGGCCGCCAGGTCGCCCCCCTGTTCCGCCAGCAGGCGCTGGAAGGCGGGCACTTGGTCACGGTAGGTGGTCAGCGCCGCCAGTTGGGCATTGTTCAGCGGCCCGGCGAACCAGGCATCGTAGCCATCGTAACCGCCCCACTGTTGCTTGAGCCGCTGATATTGCTCGCGCAATGCGGCTTGCAGCGCCTGCTTGCGCAGCCGTTTTTCCGCCGCGCTCAGCGGCCGGGCGTACAGCGCGCGCAGACGATCACGGGTGTCTGTCACCAGATCCACGAAGGCCTTCTGCCGCTGCTGAAACTGTACATAGTCATGGCGTTGGCGTTCATCGCCGTGTTTTGCCAGCCAGCGGCGCACGCCTTCCAGTTGCACCGTGGTGGCGAAACCCTCGTTGAAGGCCGTGTCACCTTCCACGTACAGTTGTTGGTGGGCCAGTTCGTGAAAGATCAGCCCGGCGACGCGCACGGGGGAACGCTTTAGCACCGTGTTGAGCAGCGGGTCGTCGAACCAGCCTAACGTGGAATAGGCGGCCACGCCGCCCACGTAGGTCTCCAGGCCCTGGGCCGCCAGTCGGCGGGCAAAGGCCCGGGCATCCTGCCGGGCAAAATAGCCGCGGTAGCCCACGCAGCCGGCAAAGGGGAAACACCAGCGTTTGAGGTCCATCCCGAAGCGCGGCGCGGCGAACACATTCCACACCACGTAGGGGCGTTGCAGATCGGCGTAGCTGCGGTAGCTGTCGTTGTCGGGCAGGGCCAGCTCGGTGCTGGCGAAATCCCGCATGGCCAGCACCATTTGCAGTTTCTTGCGCAAGGGGGCCGGGGTTTCGGCCGAGGCCAGCAGGTCATCGATGGGCTGGCGTTTCTGCCACAGCTCCCACTGACCCGCGATGGACTGGCCGTAATAACTCAGGCTGACGCAACCGCTCAGGCCCGCCACCAGCAACACAATCACTAACAACAGAAGGCATCGCCATATAAACCAGGGCTTCATGCAGGTAACATACCGCCATGGAGAGCTATTTGGTAGGCGGCGCAGTACGCGACACACTCTTGGGCCTGGTACCCAAGGAACGCGACTGGGTGGTGGTGGGCGCCACGCCGGAACAGATGAAGGCCTGGGGCTACCGCCAGGTGGGCAAGGACTTCCCGGTGTTCCTGCACCCCGAGACCCACGAGGAATACGCCCTGGCGCGCACCGAGCGCAAGACCGCGCCGGGCTATCACGGTTTTGCGGTGCACGCCGCGCCGGACGTAACCCTGGAGGAAGACCTGCGGCGCCGCGACCTCACCATCAACGCCATGGCACAGGATGCGCAGGGGCGGATCATCGACCCCTTTCACGGCCAAGAGGATTTAGCGAACAGGGTACTGCGCCACGTCTCCCCCGCCTTCAGCGAGGACCCGGTGCGCATCCTGCGCGTGGCGCGTTTTGCCGCACGCTTCGCCCATCTGGGTTTTACCGTGGCCGAGGATACCAGCACGCTCATGCAGCACATGGTCGAGGCCGGCGAGGTGGATGCCCTGGTGCCTGAACGGGTCTGGGCGGAGACGGAAAAGGCCCTGGGGGAACAGACCCCTGCGCGCTTCTTCGAAGTGCTGCGCAGCTGCGGC
>Ga0256832_1000089_pt1 | contig 54789 bp, 35 predicted proteins | sample 134614metaG_FD_190534 | JGI IMG/M metagenome (GOLD analysis project Ga0256832, IMG submission 190534) | Hydrothermal vent microbial communities from Lau Basin, Pacific Ocean - 134-614 | ecosystem: Environmental > Aquatic > Marine > Hydrothermal vents | place: Pacific Ocean: Lau Basin | collected...
CCTTGTGTTCGGAAATGTTGGCGCAAAGGCGATGTTTGATGATTTAAATGATCTTGGTTACATTTACAATTCTAATTTTGACGCCCTGCGTGATCCTTATCTTGATGGCGACATTAATGACGGCTGGATTTTCGACACTTCCCTGAAACAGGAACTGACGGCGATTGCCGTGCAATACGCCATGGCGCTGGCCATTAACAAGATCGAGAAGGCAGACCAGCCTCATGCGGTGAAAGGCGTATTTGAGCTCAGTGAGTCTAAAGACATTCTGGCGCTCGATCTGTCTTCCGTTTTGTGGAAAGACACCCTCGGGAAATCAGTTGAGCCGATTAAGGACACCTTGTTCAAGGACAGTTTTTTCGGGCAGGTCGCCGGGAAATCCGCAAACGACGTCAAGGGGTTTCTCGACAAGCTGGCAGCCGAGGTGTGGGATGCAAACGATCACAAGATCTTTGACCGCTTCCACATGCGCACCATAAAGGGCCTCGACACGGTCTATCTGGCTGATCGCAGCTATGAAGTGCCCGAGGTGTCGGGGCCGGACGTTCATGTTGATGTTTATGTCGGCCTGCAGGACAAGGCCAATACGATTTATGACAGCATAGGCAATGACATGATCATTGGCGGGGCGCTGGATGATGTTTTGTACACCCGCTCGGGCCGGGATTACATCGACGGTCTGGATGGAGAAGATATATTCATTAATCAGGAAAGCGGCACTCCGCCGCCAGCCGGTATTGATGATACTTTCATTGGTAAAGAAGTAAGTTCATCGATACTCAGTAGTTTTATGGAATGGCTGTTTGGATCGACCGAAAAAGATACTGTTTATTATATTGATCCTGACGGCGGTGGTGGTTATGATGTGGCCTGCATCAATCTTGGCAGTTTTGCAGGAGCGTGGACGTCTGGTTCCACCTCTGTAGAGGCTGTGGAATTTTCACTTGCAGACTTGGATGGGCCAAATAAAGGAGTGACGCGGACTGACAGATTTGTTGGGATAGATAAGGTAAATCTTACCCGTCATCGCGATACGATAAAAGTTACGAATTTAATGCTTGATGCGCCGCTTTGGGTTGACTTGGGCGAACATGTCTCGACAGCAAGTGTTTCCAAATCTGATCTGGATTTTGTTTCATTTTCAAATCTTTCCGAGGGTATCACGACTGTCAATGGCGCTCTGCAACAAGGTGGTAACGAGAAAACGGCCGGTCAGTTGTCGGGACTGAAATTGCTTGCAGATTTCATGTCGGACTTGCCAATCATGGCCAAGCCAGTCGTCAGCGCCTTTACCAAGAATTATCCGTTGCGCGTAAGCGGGGCTGAACATACCGAGTTAACCAACAAGGGTGATATCCTGTGGTACGGCGATATCGGTCCGGCAACCAGCTTTGTTACCGGTTGGCCAGAAGGCCCCGGGTATCAGCATTTTGGCATCATCGACGGCAAGGATGGCAATGATATTCTGATTGTCCGCAATGCAAGGTTTGTGAAGAGTGGAGAAGCATTGCATCCGGACAATTCCGACAGTGCGCTCGCCGCGCAGGATATTCCTTTGGAAATTCGTGGCGGGAAAGGATCGGATGGTGTTTTCGCATTCGGCGGCGAAAAGGCCGTCACCGCAGGCGGGCCGGGGCGGGACTGGATTTTCAATACATCATGGGAAGGCCAGCTCTATGGCGACACGATTGACGGGCTGGACGAAGATGGGCAGCGCGTAGAAGACAACGCGGAGAATTCGGACAATTTCTGGTGGTGGCCACGCACCACCATCATGGACGCGCAAAAGAGCGACTGGCTGAAATTCTTCGGATTCCCGCTGGTGGGCGGCACGGAGGAACTGCCCATTCTGCAGATGATGGCGGCTGGCGGCCTGGCTGGCATGGATCTCGCGCTGGCATCCAATTTTCCCGCATTTTTCATGCACGTGGCGAACAAGAACAAGGGCTGGCTGTTCTTCGACAATTTCCTGCCCTTCATGAGCTACTATATCGACCGCGATCCATCTTCGGAAACACATGGCTCGCTTTTTGTCACCAATCTGGTCTTGCGCGGCATCGGCGAGCTTGCCGGCGCGGGGGATCTGCAAAAGAACATGGATAAGGCCACCGGCAAGGCCGGGGCCATGGAAATTCGCCATTTCGATGCTTTCGGAACGATGTGGGGCACGGCGCTTTTGTCGCATGAAGCGCCCAAGGGCGATCTCCACATGTTTTTCAAATTCGCCAATCCCTTGATGGGACTTTTGACCATCGTCTCCTATTTTTCGCCGGGCGCGATAGGCCAGATTGGCAAATACATGGCGCTTGCCGACGAGCTGGCTTTCGTCACACATGAACTTTCCGTCATTCTCAAGGGGCTGCAATGGATTCCGGGGAATGATCCGCTGATCCTTGATCTTGACGGCGACGGGATCGAAACGATCGCGCTGGAGGATTCGGATGTCTATTTCGATCTGGATTCCGATTCCTTCGCCGAGCACACCGGATGGATCGATCCGGACGACGGCCTGCTGGCGCGCGATCTGAACAACGACGGCAGGATATCGGACATCACCGAGCTGTTCGGCGGGCCGGGAAGGGCCGGCATGGAGGAACTGGCGGAATTGGACACCAATTCCGACGGAGTGGTGGACGCGCGGGACGCCGCTTGGAGCTCCCTGCGCGTGTGGCGCGATCTGGACAGCGATGGCGTCACGGATGACGGCGAACTGCGGACGATGGAAGAGGCCGGCATCACATCGTTCGATCTGAACGCCACTTCGATGGCCTGGACGGATGAACACGGCGTCAGCCATCCTTCGTGGACGACGCCGCAGGGCACGCAGCTGACGGCGCGCGGCGATTTCGCCCTGGATGACGGCGGGCGGGGGCGCATGTTCGACGCCCTGTTCCATTTTGACGGCTCCGATACGCGGTTTGCCGGGCAGCTTCCGGACATCTCCACCGATGGCCTCCATGTGCCCGCCGCGCCCGGGCATGGCTCCCTGCTTGATCTGGGCGTCGCCGCCGCCGGTGATCCGGGGCTGGCGGAGACGGCCCGGGATGTGATGGCGCGGATGGATACGGCGGATCTGAGCGTGCTCTACAAGCAGGCCGGGGAGATTCTGGGCCGCTGGGGACTGGTGGACGCCGCCAGCCGCGAGCTGGCCCCGGCGCTGATCCGCACCGGTGACGACGGCGCCCGGCATCTGCTCGACCGCGCCGGATACGTGGAGGACGACGCCGGCGGCTACTGGCGGCTGGCCTCCGGCGATCCCGTGCTGGACGCCGGTGGCGGTGTGATTGCCCGCCCGGAAATGGCGGATGTTCTGGCGCAGACCGCGAGCGCCGGGGCCGCCTGGGAGATGACGCAGCTCTTCTCGCCCTCGTCGCGCACGGAGCCTCCGGCGGCGCGCCAGGAGACGCCCTATCTGGTCTCCATCACCAGGGGGGCGGACGGCGCGCCGGACACCGTGCATGTCGAGGACTGGGCGGTCAGGCGGGCGGATGGAAGCTGGGCGCTGGCCTCCGGCGATCCGGTGCTGGACGCCGATGGCGCGCCCATCGCCGCGCCATCGCGCGCGGACGTGCTGGCCCAGGCGGCTGGCGAGGGGCGCGAATGGCGGCTGGAGCATTTCGCGGCCAGTCCGCTGGCCGGAGTGGATGTAGAGCAGGTGGCGATCCGTTTCGCCGATGGTGTGGCCACGGACTACACCGTCGAGGTGACGGACCGCGACGGAACCTTCCTGGTCTGGTCGCGCAATCTCGACAGGGCGCTCGAATTGCAGTTCCGCGACGGGCACGCGCGCGGCTTCAATCTGCGCAATTACGAGGTGCGTCCCGAAGAGCTGGATGAAACCGGCTCCACCGATGACAGCCACATCCGCGTGGAGCTGGTCACCCCCGCGCAGCTCAATTTCGCCACCCGCATCGCCGGAACGGATTTCCAGCCGGCGCTGCTGAAGGCCCGGGTGCATGAGGATAGCGGCGTCATCGATTACGCGGTCAACGCCGATGGCGATTACAGCCTCGGCGATCAGACCTATGTCTCCGGCATAGACAAGGCGCGCGAGGCGCTGGGCGTGATGATGAAGCATTACGTTGCCGTCTCGCGCAAGATGGGCGTCATCTTCGCCCTTTCCGAAGGCGGCGGCCTGGCGGCTTACGCCGATGGCAAGATCGTCTATGACGGGGACAAGGGCGTCTGGCGCGAGGCCCCGGGGCAGGACAGGGAAATGGCGCCGTTCTTCGAGGCCATTTTCCGCGACGCGCCACAGGATGAACAGGCGGCCACGGACTACTTCCGGAAGTGGAGCGATATCCTCTGGCAGATCTATCCCGACTACGAGGTCTCCGGCGACAAGAACGACTTCGGCGCGCATTCCAACATCGATCAGCCCTTCATCTTCCAGATGCTGCTGCCCGCCTTCGAGCAGTATGCGCCGCCGCTCGATCTGCAGGCGGTGCTGCATGCCTTCTCGGTGGACTGGAAGCGCCTGATCGAACCGGCAGCCGGCGAGGCGGACGTGGAGGGTACGGAAGGCTCCGACTTCTTCCATGATCCGGCGGGCGATCAGACCTTCACCGGCGGCGAGGGCGCGGATGTCTATGTCATCGGCCGCGATTTCGGCGATGACGTCATCATCGACCAGGACAAGGACGATCAGGATCAGCTGCGCTTCACTTCCGTAGCCGCGGATGACGTGCGAGCCAGCAGGCTGGGCCAGGATCTTCTGCTGCACGTGGAAGGGCAGGGCGGCATCCGCATCAAGGATCAGTTCCTCGGCGAGCTGTCGAAAGACAATCACGGCGTCGAGCTGATCTACTTCGCCGATGGAACGATCTGGAACCGGCAGACCATGGCCAAAAAGGTCATGGCCTTCACCGATGGAGATGATGTGATCGCCGGTTCCGGCTCGAACGACATTCTGGCCGGCGGCAAGAGCAATGACGTGCTCATCGGCGGCTATGGCGGCGATTACTACTGGTTCTTCCGTGGCGACGGGCAGGACGTCATCGAGGATCATGGCCCGCCGGTCGGCGGCGCGGCGGACATACTGGCCTTCGGCGACGGCATCGGCAAGGAGCATATCAAGCTCATCCGCGACTATGCCCATAACGATGGCGCGGATACCGGAGATCCGGGCGAGGATCTGCTCATCAAGCTGCTGGATGACGATGGCAACGAAACCGGCGACAGCATTCTCGTAAGAGGCTATTTCGGCGGCGTCGATACGCACCTTGGCGAATTGGCCAGACAGGAAGGGATCGATATCGACAACGGAGTCATCGCTCCCAACATCATCGAGCGCATGCTCTTCAGCGATGGCTCCTATCTGGGCTTCAGGCAAATCGCCCAGGAAGTCCTGAACAACGCCGGAACGGACGGCAGCGACGCCATTTACGGCTTTTTCCTCGATGACGAACTGAAAGGCGGCAAGGGCGCGGACTATCTCTCCGGGCGCACCGGCGCGGACACCTATGTCTACAACAAGGGCGATGGCCACGACGTCATCGAGGACAATGACGGCAGTTTCAAGCTGTTCGGCAATTCCGTGGACACGCTCAAGTTACCCGATCTGCACTGGAATGATTTCCAGTATGTCCACGATACCCCGGATGACACCATTCACATGCGCGTCAAGGAGGGCGCGGGAGAGCCGGGTGATGAAATCACGTTCAAGGATTTTCTGAAGTTTTTCCCGTTTGTTGATTACTACAACGTCATTGAAAACATTTCCTTCGCCGGCGGCGTCACATGGGACGTCTCCAAGTTTCTCCAGCAGTTCATCGACGAGGCCTCCACGGATGGCGATGACGTCATCTACGGATTCAATACCGCCAATGTCATCGATGGCGGAGCGGGCGACGACCGGCTGGAGGGCGAGGGCGGAAACGACCTTTATTTCTACGGCCGCGGTTATGGCGATGACGTCATTCTCGACGCTCCGGCGGGAGACGCCTACGACAGGCTGGGCAGCGGCGGCGAGGATACGCTCGTCATGCGGGGGCTGTCCTTCGCCGACGTGGATGTTTCGCGCACCACCCTCGATCTGATCTTCACCATTCGTGACAGCGGCGAGACCATCACGCTGGAAAACCAGTTCGTGCGCGCCGGCGGCCAGCGCAACGCCATCGAGTGGATCGAGTTCGAGGACCGGACGGTCAAGCATACCGATCTCAACCCGGAGGAGATCGCGCTTTCCGGAACGGCCGGCGGGGAGACCATCGAGGGCTCCAATCTGGGCGAGACCATTGATGGCGGGGCGGGGGACGATGTTCTCATCGGTCATGACGGCGCGGACCGCTATGTTTTCGGCGCTGGGTATGGCCACGATATCGTCATCGACCGTCAGGAACGCTCCTGGTGGGGCGACCGGTATGATTCCCGGACCGATGACACGATCGTCTTCGACGCCACGGTGACGCGCGATGACGTGAATTTCTCGCGCCAGGGCGATGACCTGCTCATCACCCTGAACGGCAGGCCGGACACCCTGACCATCCGCGATCAGTTCAAAAGCCTGACGCGCGGCGTCGAGGTCTTCGAATTCAGCGACGGCACGGCCCTGTCGATCGCCGATGTCGAGGCCATGCTGAACATCGCCGGAGGAAACCGGGGCGACAACATCCTCACGGGCGCCCTGCACGATCCCAACACGCTCGATGGCCGCCAGGGCGATGATGTGCTCAACGGCGGCTTCGAGGGCGATACCTACGCCTTCGGCGCGGGCTATGATCTCGACACGATCAACGAAAAACCCGACAGCCGGAGCGCCGGCGCGGACAAGGTTGTCTTCGGCGAGGCCGTGCGTCAGGAAGACCTGATCATCCGGCGCAACGGCGATGATCTCGTCATCGATCTGGGCAATGGCGAGGATGTGCTGACCATCACCGGCGGTTTCGGAAACACCGCCGTGGAGGAATTCCACTTCGCCTCGGGTGACGTTCTCACGATCGAGGATTTGCGCGGCCGCTTCCTCTCCGGCTCGGATCGTGATGAACGGATCACCGGCTTCGATGGCCGCGATGACACCATCGCCGGCGGGGGCGGCTCGGACGCGCTGGAAGGCGGCTCCGGAGACGACACCTATCTCTTCGGCTATGGCGATGGCAGCGACAGCATCAGCGAAGGCGGCGGCGCGGATACGGTCGTCTTCGGCGATGGCGTCCTGCGCGAAAACGTGGAGTTCTCCATTCTGGAGGATGATCTGGTCATCCGCCTGAAGGGAACGGATGACAGGCTGGCCGTCATCGGCGGCAACCGTCATGGCGCGGCCCGGGTGGAAACCTTCCGTTTCGCGGATGGCGAGGAGCTATCCATCGAGGAGATACGCAGCCAGCTGCGGCGCGCCGAAACCGCCAGCAGCCATGATGACATCCGCGTGGATGCGGAAATGTCGCATGAAGACGTGATTCCGGGTCCCGGCTTCGATCATGTCTATCTGCCCTGGTACGGGCGCGATCCGGCCCATGCCGTCTTCCGCAGGGGCGATGGCATGGACGTCATGGAATTCGCCGGTATCATCGAAAAGGATGGCGCCAGGGATGAAATCAGTTTCAGTGATTTCAGCTCATCCGATGTCCGCATCCGCCCGGCGGACACAAGGGGGCGCGATCTGCTGATCTCCTTCCCCGAAACGGGCGATCAGATCGTCCTCAGGGACGGGCTGCTGGAAGGCCATTTGCCCGATCTGGTGTTCGCCGACGGCGTGCGCTGGCGGCCCGCGGATACCCTGGCGCAATTCCCGGCCTCGCAATCCACCGATGGCGATGACCTGATCCTGGGTTCGGAGTTCGCCGAGGAAATCCGCGCGGGCAGGGGCGATGACGATATTCGCGGCGGCGGCGGTGATGACAGCTACGTGTTCACGCGCGGCGATGGCCATGACGTCATCAGCGATACGGAAGGAACCGACAGCGTTCTGATCCTTGGCTACGCGCCGGGGGATTTGCGCGTTTCGCGCCCCGATCCCGCCCGCCACGAGCTTGTCCTGAACTTCGATGGCGGCGCGGACGAAATCGTCCTGCGCTACGAGGAGACGCTGAACGGCTACGAGGGCGTGGAGAACATCCGCTTCAGCGATGGCTCCGTCATCACCACTGAACAGCTCTTCGCCCGCGCGGCCGGGCGCGGCACGGATCTAGCCGATGAAATCGCCGGCACCGACAACGAAGACATCATGGAGGGTATGCGCGGGGATGACGTGCTCTCCGGGCTTGGCGGCAAGGATACCTACGTGTTCCGCGCCGGTGACGGGCATGATGTCATCAACGAGCAGTATGACAGCACGGACAAGCTGCTGCTGCCCGATCATCTGGCCAGGGATGCGCGTGTCATCGGTGATGGAAATGACGCCCGCGTCGACCTCGGCGGTGGCGACGAGGTGGTGATCAGGAATCTGCTGAGTTACCACAAGGTCATGGATATCCAGTTCGCCGATGGCGAAATCTGGCATGACGCGGATATCGAGGCGGCGGCGGAAAATATCTGGTCCCTGCGCGATCGGAAAGCTGTTGGCGGCGGCTGGTGGTACCAGGACAAGGTCTATACGGGCTCCGAAGCCGATGAGCTGGTGGATGGCCGCGCGGGCGATGACACCTTCATCTATGCGCGCGGCGGCGGGCGCGACGTGCTGCGAGACCGTTCCGGCCAGACATGGACGCTCGATATCCGGGGATATGATTTTTCCGATGCCGTCTTCACCATCGCGCCGAATGCCGAAAACGAATACGACAGCTCGCCGAGACTGGTCATCCGGTTCGCCGGGAGCACCGATGAAATCGCCCTGGAACTGCCGCAGCTTGCGTCCGTCAGTTTCGATGGCCGTAGCCTGAGCAGGCAACAGTTTGTGGATTACCTGGCCGCCCGCCAGACCGGCGATGGCGCTGACGCCGTCTATGGCGCGCCGGTAACCGAAACCATCGAGGCCGGGCCGGGCGATGACTTCATCGCGCCTTCGAAGGGGCCGGACACCATCGTCTTCAACAGGGGGGACGGCCAGGATCTCATCCGCATCAAATTGCAGGAGCATGATGATCTCATCATTCACGGCTATACGCCGGATGAGACCTCGGTCATCAAGGATGCCTTCGGCGACCTGCGCTTCGAATTCGCCGGAACGGATGACGTGCTTCTTTTCCGCGACGATGATGCGCTCGTTGGCGATCTGGAGCATGTCATCTTCGATGACGGAACCATCTGGAGCGGCGCGGACGTGGACGCGCGCGCCAGCCGCCCGCAGCCGCCGCTGAGCGGAACGGACGGCGATGACGCGCTTGACGCTTCTTCATACGATGGCCAGACCGTCATTGAAGGCGGCGCTGGGGATGATTTCATCCAGGCCGGTGCGGACAGCGTGGTCACCTGGCGGCGCGGCGATGGCCGCGACACCGTGGCTCTTTCCTCCGATCCGGACAGCTCCCTGGAAATCCGCATGGAGGGTGTCTCCAGCGCGGACGCGGTCTTCTACACCGCTGGAGACAACGCCCTGTTCATCTCCGCGGATGGCGCCTCCGGCGGTGTCATGGTGGATGGCCTGCTGGCGGCGGACGAGGAGCCGCGCCAGTTCGGCGTGCGCTTCTCCGATGGCGTGCGGCTGACGGCGGATGAAATTCTCGACCGCGCCGTTCCTCTCGCCGCGCCGCCCGCCGATGGCGGGACGCAGGAGCGGGAAACCTATGTCTATGTCAGGGCGATCGAAGGCGGAGACTGGCAGGAAAGCTCGCAGGCGGATGAATATTTCGTTCAGTATGAAAGCCATGCGGGCGAAGGCGGAACCGATCCCGATACCGGCGAACCGCTGCCCGATCCGGGCGGCACCACATACACCTGGCGGGCCGGCGGCGGCCATGACGTGATCGACGAGAGCGCCACCACCTTCGACAACGCCTTTGATGAAATCATTTTCCCGGATATCGCCTCCGGCCAGATATCCGTGCGCCAGCTGGGCGGGCTGTCATACGCGCGCCGGGGCGATCTGCTGCTGACATTCGATGACGGGCATGATGACGAGCTGCTGATCGCCGGTGGCGCCATCGATGGCGGGCTGATGGAGGGGAATTCCGGCATCGAGCAATTGACCTTCTCCGATGGCGTCTCCTTCACCCTCGATGACCTCTCGCAAATGGCGCGGGACGCCGAGGCCCTCCAGCAGCGCAATTTCGCCCAGCCGTTCGTGTTCACGCGCGGTGACGTCTCCGGCCTGATCGCGGCGGCGACTCAGCCCGTTGACGATCCGGGCGATTATGTGCGGCAGACGATTACGCTGAATGATGTCCTTCCTTCGGAAGTGACGTTCACGGAGCATTTCAATTTCACCACCCTGCACGTCGCGCCGCGCGCTTCCGATGGCTCGGACGCGGCGGATATCTGGCTGGAGCCCCGGGGCTGGTACAATGTGGCCTTCGGCAACGGCGCGGAAATGAGCGGCGCTCTGGCGCAGGCGCTGGCGGATACCGGCATGCCCGTGCCGGACGATCCGCAAGACCGTGCGCACTGGGCTTCCGGCGGTTATACCTTCACGCGCGGCGAAGGCGGCATCACCGCCCTTTACGCCATGGCCGATTCACAATCGTTTGATCCGGATACACCCCCCGATCCGGATGCGCCGCCGGAGGCGTTCTTCCTCGATCTGCAGAGCGTCAGCCGGGATGAGGTGACCCTGACCACCGCCGGGCAGGACTATGACAAGCGTTACATCCTGCATATCGCCGCGCGCGCCGCGGACGGCTCGGACGCCGCCACGCTGTGGGTGAATCCGGGCTGGAATGTTTCGGATATCGTGGTTGGCCTCGAAGGCGGCGAAACCCTGCCGGTATTCGCGTTCCCGGCCCCGGCGACGCCGCCGCCGGCCGCCACGGACGGCAACGATTATTTCTCCCCGGATCAGGGCGCGGACGTGTTCGAGGGCGGCGGGGGCGATGATTTTTATGATCTCGGATATTCCGCCGTCACCTCCACAGTCGTCTACAACCGGGGCGATGGGCATGACGTCATCCGCGCCAAAGGCGAACTGGATGTTCTGGACTTGCGCGGCGTCGATCCGGCGGACGCGCATATCGTCGAGGCCGGTCATTCCTGGCTGGTGCGCGTGGCGCCTTCCGCGCCCGGCGCGGACGATGGCGGCGATATTCTGATCAGCAATGCGAGCGGCTATGACAGCAGCTGGTCGCATTCCGTCCTCTGGTCCAGTCTGAACATCGGTGAAATCCGCTTCGGCGGCGGTGAAATCTGGGATACGGACAGGATCAGATGGGAAGCCGTCAGGAGCACCATTGGCGATGGCGATGACGAGCTGATCAACCCCTCCCGCGTTGGCCGCGTCGAGATGGGCGGCGGCGATGATTACGTGCGGATTTCCGGCAGGGCCGTCACCTATGTCTACCGCAATGGCGATGGCCACGATCATTTTCTGGACAGGGGAAATGACGATACGCCGGCGGATGTCAATCCGCCGATGGATAACGGCCAGCCCGCGCAATATGACGTCATCGAGTTCCCCGATTTCGATGCCTCGGATGTGCGCTATCTGCGCGCCGGGCCGGATTTCGTCATCGTCATTCCGGAAAACGCGGACAAGGGCATTCAGGCCGGCGCCATAACCATCCATGACGCGCCCAGCATCGAATACTTCCAGTTCTCCGATGGAACGCGCGTCTCGATCGCGGACGCCATCGCCCGGTCCATCCAGGCGGACGAGACGGACGGCGCGGACACCGTATGGGGCACGGACGGCGCGGACGTTCTGGAAGGCGCTGGCGGAGCCGATACGCTGGCCGGCGGCGCGGGCGCGGATACCTATGTCTGGCGGCGCGGCGACGGCAACGACGAAATTCACGATCACGCGGGGCATGATCCCGCGTCTTACGCGGATGTCCTGCGTCTGGATGGCGTGGAACGGGACGATGTGCGCTTCGAGCTGGATGCGCAACGGGGGCTGCGCGTTCACATCGCGGAAAGCGCGCCGGGCGCGGGCGATGGCGGCTCCCTGCTGATCTCCGGCATGTTCGCCAGCGCGCGGCGGGGCGAGGGGATCGAGCGGGTGGAAATGGCCAACGGCGTTTCCCTGGATGCGCGCGGCATTCTCGATGCGCTGGCTCTCCAGCAGGCCACGGATGGCGATGACATCATTCTCGGCACGGAGTATGGCGAGGACCTCGATGGCGGCGCGGGCGATGACATCCTGCGCGGCGATGACGGCGCGGACACCTATCATTACACGCGCGGCGGCGGTTTTGACGAGATCGCCACCGACCGGTTCACCAGCGGAAAGGACAACACCCTGCGGCTGCATGGCGTCACGCCGGATGATGTCACGCTGGCGCGCGGGCCCCTGGACGATCTGGATGTTTTCATCGCGCCGTCATCCGCTCACGCCGGTGATGACGGGCGCATCACCATCCTGCGCGGCTTCGAGGCCGGATACGGCGTCTCCAGCATCGTCTTCGATGATGGCACGGTCTGGAGCCGCGATGATTTTGATACCCTGAGCGCGCGCCTGGCGGCCACGGAGGGCGGCGACAAGCTCACCGGCGGCGATCAGGCCGATGTGCTCGACGGCGCGGGCGGTGACGATGTTCTGGAAGGACTCGGAGGCGATGACAGCCTCACCGGCGGCAAGGGCGATGACGTGTTGCGCGGCGGCGCGGGCGATGACGTCTATCATTTCGCCAAAGGCGATGGCCGGGACGTCATTCTGGACGCGGCCGGGGCTTCCGACCGGCTGGAGATCACCGGCTACGCGGAAGGCGAAATTTCCTTCGCCCGGCGCGGTCTGGACGGCCATGACCTGATCGTGCGCATGGGAGATGGCGGCGAAAGCATCACCATCCGCAACGGCCTGGATGGTTCGGGCGTCATCGAGGAAATCGCCGTCGATGGCGGGCACGTCTTCACCATGGATGATGTTCTCTCCAGCCTCATGGACGCCCGGGGCACGGAGGCTGACAACGTCATCATCGGAACCGCCGGTGACGACCGCCTGACCGGAAGCGCCGGGGCGGATCTGCTGGATGGCGGCGAAGGCGCGGACACCTACATCTATCGCAGGGGCGATGGCGACGACCGCCTCTCCGATTCCGGCGCCGGCGCGGCGGACGAGGATGTTCTCGTCCTTCAGGATATCGCATCCACGGATGTGGCCTATGCCCTGGCGGCCGGACCGGGCAGCGGCGATCTGGTGGTCATGTTCAACAGCGGCCATGACCGCGTCGTGCTCGATGGCGCGCTTGTCCCCTCTGACGGCTATCACGGCCAGGGCATGGAGAAGATCATCTTCTCCGATGGCGTGGAGTGGACGCGCCAGGAGATGATGAACCAGGCGCTGCGCTGGGCGGAGACGGACGGCAACGACAAGATTTACGGTTTTGACCGCGATGACGTCTTCGAGGCCGGGCCCGGCGATGACCGGATGATCGGCAAGGACGGAGACGACACCTACCGCTATGGCGCGGGCGATGGCCGCGACATCATAGACGACGCCGAAGGCGCCCATGACAGGGTGGAGTTCCTTAACGCCGTTTCCTCCGAGGTCTCCGCCGAGCGGCTCTACAGGGGATCGGAAACCGTCATCTTCCATTTCGCCTCCGGGGATTCCGATGCCTTGACGGTGATCGGGGCGCTGGCCGATGGCGAAAAGGGCGTCGAGAGCTACACCTTCACCGACGGCGTGACCTGGGACAAGGCGAAGCTGCGCGAAATCCTCGACAACAACGCGCCGGTGACGCAGGAAGACGGCCCCTTCAGGGCGCTGGCGGGCGAAAGCGTCACCATCCTGGCCAGCGATCTGCTGCGCAACGATTTCGACGCCGACAATGACCCGCTGAGCGTCATCGCCGTTGATGGCGGCGATCATGGCGTGGCCCAGCTCAACGCCAATGGCGATATCGTCTTCACCCCGCACGAGGGCTTCCACGGCGCGGCGCAGTTCACCTACAAGGTCTCCGATGGTCACAATGGCATCTCGGAAGGCATCGCCCATGTCCGCGTGCGCCTGAAGGCCCAGGCCCATGACGACGGCGGCTTCGAGCTGGACGAGGACGGCCAGATCGTCATCGAGCCGGAATGGCTGCTGGCCAATGACGTGGATGGCGACAGGCTGATCATCGGCAGCGTCATCAATCCCGGGCACGGGACGGTTTCTCTGTCCTCGGCGGGGCGGATCGTCTTCACGCCGGAGGCCGACTACAACGGCTCGGCCAGTTTCGTCTATGTGGCCAATACGCCCGAAGGCAGCGTCACCCGGGCAAACATCACGCTGAACGTGCGGCCGGTCAATGACGCGCCCGTGGCGGCGGATGACACGGATTTCGCCACCGATGAGGGCCAGGCTTTCCAGATCAGCGCATCCCGGCTGCTGGCCAATGACTCGGATGTGGATGGCGATGCGCTGATCATGTCTTCCGTGATCCCGGGCGATGATCTGGCCGTGAGCCTGAGCGATGACGGCCTTCTCACGGTCACCCCGGCGGACTATTTCCACGGCGAAGCCTGGTTCGAATATGAAATCACCGACGCAGCGGGCGCGGCGGCCCGGGCGCGGGTGAAGGTCACCGTGCGGCCGGTGGACGATCCGCCCGAGGCCCATGATGATTATATCGATATCTATCACGGCGATCTCATCCGCGAGGACACCCCGGTGCTCATCGGCCCGGACACCCTGCTCGGCAACGACGTCGAGCATGATGGCGAGCGGATGACGATTGCCGCCGTTTCCGGCGCGCATGGCGGTTCCGCCACGCTGCAGGCCAATGGCGCGGTGCTTTTCGAGCCTTTGGAGAATTTCAACGGTGAAGCCTGGTTCGATTACACCGTCCGCGACGAGAACGGCAACGAAGGCGCGGCGCGCGCCACCATCCTCTATCAGCCGGTCAACGACAATCCGCAACTGAAGGATGACCGCTACGACGCTGATGATCCCTATGATCCGCTGACGGGTGATGAAGACACACCGCTGACCGTTTACGTGGCCGATCTGCTGGCCAATGACAGCGATCCGGAAGGCTCCGCGCTGACCTTCAGAGCCGTCTCGGACGCCTTCAACGGCGTGGCGGAACTCAGCGAAGACGGAACGCGCGTCACCTTCACCCCGGATGAGGATTACTGGGGCGAGGCGGTGTTCCATTACAGCGCCGCCGATGCCGAGGGCGCGGTGGAAGCGGCGCAGGTCACGCTTTTCTTCCGCAACGTGGGGGATGCTCCGCCGGTGGCGGCGACGGATCATTTTTCGGCGACGGAGGACGTGCCGCTCGTCATACCCGTGTCGCTGCTGCTGGCCAACGACACGGATGTTGACCGCGATCCGCTGCAATTCGCGGGGATGGAATTTTCTCCGAGAACCCACGGCGATCTGATCTATGACGCCGCCGGCAACATCGTTTACACGCCGGATGCGGATTACAACGGCTACGCGGACTTCTTCTACAAGGTCACGGACAACAGCGAAGGCGTGAGCACCGGCAGGGTCGAGCTGAGCATCGCATCCGTTCCGGACGATCCGGTGGCGGAGGATGACGACGGCTTCGAAACCTGGAAGAACGTGCCGCTGGTGCTGCGCGAAAGCGCTCTGATCGCCAACGATCACGATCCCGATCACCCCTTCCCGCACGATTTCACCGGTCTTCTGACGCTTGTGGACGGCGGCGAAACATCCGTTGGCTCCATCGCCGTGCGCGAGGTTGGCGGGCGGCGTTTCCTCGTCATTGACACGCCCGATGGCTACACCGGAGCCATCAACGCGCAATACAATATCGCGGACGAAACGGGCCGCACCGATCTGGGCAAGATCTCGGCCACGGTGCTGGACGGCGCCGCCACGGAACTGACGGGAACGGACGGCGTTGATCTCATTATCGGTTCGCCGCTTGGCGAAACGATCCGCGGGCTGGACGGGAATGACGCGCTGGAGGGGCGCGGCGGCGATGACATCATCATCGGCGGCCCCGGCGCGGATCGCATCGATGGCGGCGAGGGCTTCGACACCGTGGACTTCACCGGCTCCAACGCCGGGGTGCGCGCCGCCCTCTACACGCGGCTGGGGCAGGGCGGTCACGCCGATGGCGATGTCTATCTCAACATCGAGGCGCTGGCCGGAACGCAATATGATGATGACCTCTCCGGCGATGAAGGGGGCAACCGGCTGACGGGCCGCGATGGCGATGACGCGCTGCATGGCCGGGGTGGCGATGATGTGCTCGAGGGCGGCGCGGGTGATGACCTGCTCGAAGGCGGCGCGGGCGCCGATGTGCTGGACGGTGGCGCGGGCTCCGATACGGCGGATTATTCCCTTGCGGACGAAGCCCTGCGGCTGTCTCTCGCGGATGGCGCGGCGGCGGGCGCGGCGCAAGGCGACAGGCTGATTTCCATCGAAAATGTCACCGGAACCACCCTTGACGACGATATCGGGGGAGACGGTGGCGCCAACATCCTGCGCGGCGGGCGCGGCGATGACGTGCTCAGGGGCGGCGCGGGTGATGACACCCTCATCGGCGGGCGCGGCGCCGACCACATGGAAGGCGGCGCGGGCCTGGACACGGCCGATTACGCGCTTTCCGTGGATGGCGTGCGGGTGGACATGGCCGACGCCGGCGCCGGTGGCGGCGACGCGGCGGGCGATACCTTCTCCGGCATCGAGATCGTCAGCGGCTCGCATCATGACGACGTCATCTCCGGCAATGAAGAAGACAACATCCTGCGCGGCGGCGAGGGCGCGGACGCCCTGGACGGGCGCGGCGGGTTCGACACGGCGGACTATTCGCGGGCCATGACGGCCGTCACCGTGGATCTCGGCCTGGGGCGGGGGCTGGCCGGAGAGGCCGCGGGCGATACCCTGACAGGCATCGAAAAACTCCTGGGCTCGGTGCATGACGACACCCTGCTGGGCCGCGCGGGCTCCGATACCTTCGATGGCGGGCGCGGCGCGGACCGCCTGGAGGGGCGCGCGGGCTCCGACATCTATCTCTTCGGCCCCGATTCCGGCGCCGACACGATCGCCGAAGATGGCGCTGCGGATGATGTGGACACCGTGCGCCTGGCGGATGGCGTCCTGATGCGTGACGTCTCGGTGTCGCGCGAGGGCGATGACCTGATCATCGAGCTGGAGCGCGAGGCCGGCATCGCCACGGACACCTTGCGCGTGGAGGATCATTTCACCGGGCCGCAAACCGGCATCGAACGGATCGCCTTCGCCGATGGCCATGTCTGGGATCGCGGCCAGATCGGCCTTCTTCTGCGCAATGGCTCGTTCAACGCCCGCGATGATGTCTTCTATTTCGGCACGGAAGACGAAACGGCGGTGCTCGATCCGGCGCGGCTGATGGAAAACGACGCCGAAGAGGGTGTGGAAGACCTGCGCCTCGTCTCGGTGCAGGGCGGCGTGCACGGTGTCGCGGAAATCCGGGACGGCCGCATTCTTTTTACGCCGGAAGCGGACTACAACGGCGCGGCGAGCTTTGAATATACCGCGGAGGATCCCTTCGGGCGTCAATCCTCGGCGCGCGTCGAGGTGCGGCTCGCGCCGGTCAATGACGCGCCGGTGGCGGTGGACGACAGCGGCCTGGAGGGAGACGAGGACACGCCCCTGTTCATCTCCTTCGCCAGCCTGCTGGCCAATGACAGCGACATCGACGGCGATACCCTGCGCATTGCCGGCACCTCTCCGCTAAAAGATGAAGCTGGCCACGATCTCTATCCGGACGCCGCGCATACGGCCACCCATGGCACGGTCAAACCCGTTCTTTTTGGCAATGGTTTCGAATTCGTTCCGGCGGAGGATTTTTACGGCCATGCCGGGTTCGTCTACACGCTGAGCGATGGCGCGGGCGGAACCGCCACCGCCGCCGTGGATATCCTGATCCATCCGGTCAATGACGGCCCGCGCGGCGAGGACTTGTTCTCCACCCGCATGGGGCATGATCTGGTCGTCACCCCGGCGGATCTGCTGGCCAATGACGAGGATCCGGAAAACGACGCCTTCCATTTCGTCACGGTGCGCAATTTCCCGGTGGAGAAGGGCGATCTGGCCTATGACGCCGCAAGCGGCCTGATCACCTTCACGCCCACGGAAGAAGGTTATGGAGAATTCTATTACGTGGCCGCCGATGAATATGGCGCGGAATCCACGATCAGGGCGCGGGTGAATATCGGCCCGGCCAATTACGCGCCCACGGCGCATGACGATGACGGATTTGAAACCAATGAAGATCAGGCCGTCATCATCACATTCGATGAGCTGCTGGCCAATGACACCGACCGCGACGGCGATGAGCTGAGCATCGAAAGCGTTGACCGCTTCGGTTTCAATGGCCGCATCGAGGCCGATTACGACGCGGGCCGCATCATCTTCATCCCGCGCCATGACTACAATGGCGAGGCCGGGTTCGATTATACCGTCAGCGACGGCAGGGGGGCGGCGGACACCGCCCATGTGACCATCACCGTCACCCCGGTCAACGAACCGCCCGCCGTGCATGACGATATCGTGACCCTGCACGAGGACGGCCCGCTGCATATCCTGCCCGGGGACATTTTCGGCAATGATCTCGATCCGGAAGGCGATGTCCCCATGCTGGCGGACGTGCATGTTCTGGGCGTCGTCGAACAGATTTACCTGAAGCATGGCGTTTCCGTTTCCGCCGTCATGCGCGGCGGCAAGCCACTGCCCGAAGGCCTGCATTTCGACGCGGATACGCTGAGCGTCTCCGGTGTGTGGCCCGCCTCCACGCCGGAGGAGGACACGGCCGTGATCTTCCGCTGGGCCGCGGAGGACATGGCTTCTCCCTACACCCGCGAAATCGCCGTGCACGCCAGGGCCGGTGAGGATGTTTTGGTAGAGGCGGGCGATATCATGCCGATCGCCCATCATCCCCTCCTGGCGGACTACGAGTTCGGCGCCAATGACGCCGCCTTGCTCGGACTGAGCGTTTCGGCCAGCCTGCGGGATGAGGATGGCAATCCGCTCCCGATGCCGGAATGGCTGACTTTCGACGCCGCCACGCTGAGTTTCCATGGAACGCCGCCGCGGGATTACGCGGGCCCCGCCCAGGCGGAAGCCATTCTGCGGTTCGAGAAGGACGGCAAGGTTTTTGAAGACCGGATGCATCTGGATCTTGCGGACGGCGATGCATTGGCGCAAGGCGCCGCCTATGACAGCAACATCTGGCTGGCCGGCGCCGCGAATGGCGAATTCTCCCTGCGCGCAGCGGGCAACGCGGCGGTGCCGCAATGGCTGGCCTTCGACGCGGACGCCAGGCGGCTGGAGATCATCCCCCAGCTGGTGGACGATGACGCCGCGCCCGCCCGCGTGCAAGTGGTGTTCACGCCGCCGCCGCCCGTCCTTGGCGATGATGAATACAGTGCGGCGGAGCGCGGGTTCTCGATGGAGTTCGTCATCGATCCGCACAAACCGCTCGATCCGCGCATAAACACGCTGCTGGCGGGCAACGAGCTGTTCAATTCGCTGGGGCTGTTGAACATCGGCATGGATGGCGCGGCCTCCATGAGCGCCATGAGCGCCAATCGTTCGGACTTGCCCGGCTGGATGTCCTTTGACGAAGAGGATCTGTCGCTGGAGGTGGATGCGCCGTCCCGTTATGCCGGCTCTTCCGGCCTGCGGCTGCAGATAGAGGGGCGTGACGGCGGCCTGCCGGACATGGCGCTGACCAGCTTCGTGCCGGTGGATGATGTCTTCCGCATTTCCGGGGACGATACGGAGATCACGGCGCAAAAGGATGGCGCGGGCATCCGCCTGTTCGCACCGGAGAACTTCAACGGCCTGGTGGCGCTCACCTATACCGCGCATGATGGCAAGGGGGCGGTATCCGATGCGGATCATCCCGCCGTCATCCTGGTCAACATTCTGCCCGAGCCGGAAAAACCCGTGGCCCGGCGGGACGATATCCACGTCCGCCAGGATGTGACGCTGCTCATCCCCGCCGCGCGGCTGCTGGACAATGATTACGACGATGACGGCGACGCCCTGCGTCTGGTCTCCCTCTCCGGAGACCCCGAACATGGCGTGCTGACCACGCGGACGGCAGCCTTGCACAGGGATGCGCCGGAGGGGCTGGCCGGCCTGGAAGGGGCGGTCTATTCGGCCACGCTGGCCGATAGCTCGGAGCTGCCCGAGTGGATGAGCATCGATCAACAAACCGGTGTGCTGAGCGCCACGCCGCAACTCGGCTACAGGCAGACGCTGGATATTCTCGTCACGGCCACGGACGCGCAAGGGCAGGCGCGCAGCGAAAGCGTCAGCTGGCTGGTGGATGGCGCGCGGGCCACCCTCATCGCCTATACGCCCGGCCGCGCCGAGCCCGAATATGGCGCGAAACTCATCGACAGGGGCGCGCTGGTAGACCTGCCGGACTGGATGAGCGTGGACAGCCGCACGGGAGACGTCACCGCGACGCTGGGCAGGCATATTCCGCAAGGCAAGCTGGATGCCGCCGGGGACGCGGATTTCGCCAGCCTGGAGCAGGCTTATCAGCTGCTCCTGACGGCCCGCGCCAGCGGCGGCGGGTTGTGGGTGCGGCCCGTGACATGGACGCTGAGCGGCAACGCCGGAGAAACCCGCACACTGGACGCGGATACGGACAACCCGGTCTATTCCGCCACGCTTTCGGATGGCGCGCCCCTGCCGGACTGGATCACCGTGGATGCCCGCACCGGCAGGCTGACCGCCACGCCGCCTGAAGATTTCAATGATCAACTCGATATCGCCATTGCCGCCGTAACGGAGCATGGCGGCGTCTGGATTGACGAGGCGACATGGCGGATCGACGGCGGAAAGGGCACGGAATTCACCCTGATGCCCGATACCATGTATGCGGGCGAAGACGGCTTCGATTATATCGTCACCGACGACGCCCAGGGCGAAACCACGGGACATGTGAGGCTTCTCGTCGATCCGGTCAACAGCGCGCCCGCCGCCGGGGATGATGAGCTGGACGGGCTGGAAGACACGCCTCTGGCCATTCCCGTCTCCACCCTGCTGGCCAACGACAGCGACGCCGACGGCGACCCGATGACTCTCTTCAGCGTCATGGACGCCCGTCATGGCACCGTGGAGCTGCGCGACGGCCAGGTGATCTTCACGCCGGATCACAATTTCGGCGGCGAGGCGGCATTCAGCTATGTGGTCACGGACTTCAACGGCTTTGATCCGGCCAGGCCCGATCCGGCCAGCATCGGCCATGTGCGCCTGAATATCGCCGCCAGAAACAGCGCGCCGGAGGCCGGTGAAGATGTCTTCACCGCCGAAGAGGACGAGGTGCTGGTCATTTCCGGCGATACGCTGCTGGCCAATGACGCCGACGCCGAGGGCGATGAGATCGAGCTGGTCAAGGTTTCCGGCGCCGATGGCCAGGCGCGGGTCTACAGGATGCCGGACGGCCGCTATCAGATCGTTCCGGAAACCGATTTCAACGGCCCGGCGCATCTGTCCTATGAAATCACCGATGGCAGACTGAGCGCCACCGGCGGCCTGATCGTCAACTACACGCCCGTCAACGACGGCCCGAGGGGCGCGGAAGACCGCTTTGAAATCCATCAGGACGAAATCCTCACCGTCCCGCTCTCGCAACTGGCCGCCAACGACATCGATCCGGAAGGCGACGCCTTCACCATCACCCGCGTCTATGACGGGGAGGGCGGCGAAGCGCGCATGGATGGCGGCATGGCCGTCTTCACGCCGGAGGCGGACAGGCTGGGTGACGCGGGCTTCACCTACGTGCTGACGGACGCGCGCGGCGCCAGCGCCGAGGGGCATGTCTTCGTGCGCGTGCTGCCCGCCGTTCTGCCGCCCATGCCGGGCGCGGACATCGGCATGGCGCTGGACGAGGACACCTCGATCATCATCGATCCGGCGCTGCTGCTGGCCAATGATATCGACCCGCAGGGGCTGGAGATGACCGTTACCCGCCTGTGGGCGCCGGACGGGGAGCACCAGATCACCCTGCTGGATGATGGCCATTACCGCGTCACGCCGCAAAAGGACTACTTCGGCCACCTGAACCTGGCCTATGAGGTGTCCAACACGGCGGGCAAGACGGCCACGGGGCGGGTCATGCTGGACGTGCGCCCGCTGGAGGATGCTCCGGTGGCCGGCGATGATCTCCTTGAGATGACCGAGGACACCCCGCTGACGGTTGATCTCTCCGCGCTGATGGAGAACGATTACGATCCGGACAAGCATGCCCTGACCTTCTCCGGGGTGTCCGGCGCCAGCGGCCTGACCATTGCCCTTGATAACGGCAATCATCTCGTCATCACGCCTGATGCGGATTTCTCCGGCGCGGGCAGGTTCGATTACGATGTCGTGGACGTGGCCGGCAATACGGCCCGCGCTCATGTGGCGGTCAATGTCGCGCCGGTCAATGACGCGCCGGTTCTCGCCCACGTCGAGGACGTTCACGGGCGCGAGGACGAGGATTTCAACTTCGTTCTTCCCGATGGTCTGGCCAGCGACCCGGACAATGATTACCTGATCTACACGCTGCATCGCGCGGGCGGCTGGGATCTGCCGGACTGGATCGCCTTCGATCCGCACGCCCTGACGATTTCCGGCACGCCGCCGGCCGATTTCAATGGCCGCATCCATCTGGAGCTGACGGTCTCCGACATGGAGCTTTCCGCCAGTCAGCCGTTTGATCTGGTCATCGATCCGGAGAATGACCGGCCCATCCTCACCGCGCCCTTCTCGCACCGCTACACGCCGGAGGACACGCCCTTCGAGATCCATCTGCAGCAGGGCCTCGTGCAGGACGTTGACGGAGACGCGCTGCACTTCAGCCTCAGGCAGGAGGATGGCTCGGATTTGCCCGGCTGGATGCACTTCGACGCCCAGTCTCTGACCATTTCCGGCACGCCGCCGGCGGAATACAGCGGCGACACGCTCCTGCGGCTGTATGTCTCCGATGGCGTGTCAACCATATCCGATGACTTCAAGTTCACGGTTACGCCCGTCAACGACGCGCCCGTGGCCGTGGATGATACCGGCTTCACCGCCACCGAGGGCGTGGCGGTGAAGATCATGGCCAGCGATCTTCTGGCCAACGACAGCGACGCGGAAGGCGCGGAGCTGCGCATCACGGCGGTGGAGTCGGACACCGGAAAGGCCAGCGTCGGCATATCCGGCGATGGCAACATCATCTATCAGTCATTGTTCGGCGTCAGTGGCGACGACACCTTCCATTACACCCTGAGCGATGGCGAAAAGACCGCCACGGCACAGGTCGGCGTGCATGTCGATCCGCTGCCCGAAGACGCCAGGAGACCCGGAATACACGATATCGAAGCCCGGACGGGAGGCGGACAGGACTCCTTCGCGCAGCAGGACAATTACAGCAGCGAAGACGTCATGAACATGATCAACGGCATGATGGCGAACGTGCCGGGCCGGCATGACAACCGCTCCTTTGATGACCGGCTGGATGATTACGTGACAAAGGCCTATGGCGGAACCTACGGGATGCACGATGGAACGTCTTTCGACGACCGGCTGCATGGCGCGAACGGCATGGACGTTCTGCATGGCGGCTTCGGCGACGATATCCTCTTCGGCATGGGCGGCAACGACAAGCTGTTCGGCGGCAGCGGAAAGGACAGGCTGTTCGGCGGCGCGGGCAACGACCGCCTCGACGGCGGCAGGGGCGATGACGTGCTCCAGGGCGGCGCGGGGCGGGATACATTCGTTTTCCGCGGCGGATACGGGCGCGACCGCATTATCGACTTCACCAGCAAGGCGGCCAGCCGCAAGTTTCACTTGGGCGCGGACACCATCATGATCGATGTCGAAGGCATCGATTCCTTCGAGGAGCTCATGCAGCACGCCGTGCAGACGGAGGATGGCGTGCTCTTCGATTTCGGCAACGGCGACGAGCTGTTCCTCAAGGATACGCTGCTGGCGGCGCTGGACAGCGATGATTTCACTTTCTTCAACGGGCAGAACTAGGCGGGGGACAAGGGATGAACCGCAAGGACAGCAAGTTCAGCAGAGCGGTGCGTGATATCCGCTCGGCTTTCATCGCCGTGGCCGTTTTCAGCGCCGCGATCAACATCCTCATGCTCACCGGGCCGCTGTTCATGCTGCAGATCTACGACCGCGTGATGTCCAGCGGATCGGTGCCCACCCTGGTGGCGCTGTCGGTTCTCGTGGCCGGGCTCTATGCCGTCATGGGGCTGTTTACCTTCCTGCGCACCCGCGTCATGACGCGCGCGGGCGCGTGGCTGGATGGCAGGATCGGCAAGGACGCCATGCGGGTGTGGATCTGCCGGGGCGTGGCCCTTGGCAATCCCGACGCCCTCAGCCACCGGCCGCTGGCGGATCTGGCGCTGGTGCGCGCCTATATCGCCACGCCCGCGCTCATGGCGCTGTTCGATCTGCCGTGGTTCCCGTTCTATCTGGCGGTGCTCTTTCTTTTCCACTTCAAGCTCGGTCTTCTGGGGCTGGCCGGCGCGGCGGTGGTCACCGCCCTGGCGCTGCTCAATCTCTACATGACCAGCAGGCCGCTGGAGGTTTCCGCCGCGATAGAGCGCAACGCCACGGCCTTCGCCGAACAGAGCTACCGCAACTCCGAGGCCGTCATGGCCATGGGCATGCTGGACAACCTGTCGCGCTACTGGGAGCGGCTGCACCGGCAGGCGATGCATCATGGCCAGAGGGGCTCGGACCGCTCCGAGGCCATCACCAGCGCCTCCAAGGCCTTCCGCATGCTGCTGCAATCGGCGCTTCTGGCCTTTGGCGCCTATCTGGCGCTGCGCCACGAAATCTCCTCGGGCTCCATCATCGCCGGCTCCATCATCGGCGGGCGCGCCCTTGCGCCCATCGACCAGACCATCGCCGGATGGAAGCATACCTTGCGCGCCCGGCGCTCCTACAAGCGCCTGAAAGCCTATCTCGCCGGCGTCACGGACAGCGCGGAGAAGGCCCCCACGGCGCTGCCGGAGCCGAAGGGCGCCGTCAAGGTGTCCAACGTGGTCAAGCTGGCGCCCGACGGGTCGCTGGACGAGGACGGGCGCAAGCGGGTCATTCTGGAAGACGTCAATTTCGAGCTGCTGCCCGGCGCGGGGCTTGGCGTCATCGGGCCGTCGGCCTCCGGCAAGACGACCCTGGCGCGGCTGCTCACCGGCGTGTGGATGCCCGACAGCGGATCGGTGCGCCTTGATGGCGCCACGCTGGATCAGTGGGACAGCAATATCCTGGGGCGCTACATCGGCTATCTGCCGCAGTCCTATGAGCTGATCGCGGGCACCATCGCGCAGAATATTTCCCGCTTCGATCCGCAGGCGCGCGACGAGGACATCATCGCCGCCGCCATGATGGCCAGCGTGCATGAAATGATCCTCTCCCTGCCGGATGGCTACGCCACCCACATCGGCCAGTCCGGCTCGCGCCTGTCGGCGGGGCAGAGGCAGCGCATCGCCCTGGCGCGCGCCGTTTACCGCACGCCGAAACTCGTCGTTCTCGACGAGCCGAATTCCAATCTCGACAGCGAGGGCGACGCCGCCCTGACCCGCGCCATCGAGCAGCTCAGGATGGCGGGCTCGGCGGTCGTCGTCATGGCCCACAGGCCGAGCGCCATCGCCGCAGTGGACGACATTCTCATGCTCGGCGCGGGCAAACAGATGGACATCGGCCCCAAACCGGAGGTGCTGCGCAGATTCACGAGGATCGCCAATGGCTGAAAAGGCTCAAGACGAATTGCCAAAAAAGCCGGACGGGGCAGGGCAACCGGCGCTCCGTCTGCCCCGGGACGCCGAGGTGAAAACCGGCTTCCGGCGGCCCATACTGGCGGGCATCGCCGTCTTCCTCCTGCTGTTCGCCGGCGCGGGCTCATGGGTAGCCATGGCGCGGCTTGCGGGCGCCGTCGTGGCCGCTGGCAGGGTGGTGGTCAAGGGCCAGCCGAAATCCATCCAGCATCTCGATGGCGGCATCCTCAAGGCCATTTACGTGCGCAATGGCCAGGCCGTGCGCCAGGGCGATCTGCTCATCGAACTGGATGACACGCTGCTTCAGGCCAATCTGGCCATATACAGAAACAGGCTTCTGGAGGCTCTGGCGCGCAAGGCCAGGCTGGAGGCCGAGCGCGACGGGCGCGAGATCGATCACGCGCCGCCCCCGCTGGTCTCTCTGCTGAAGCTGAAAGGCTATGAAAATCATCTGACGGGGCAGGAGAAAATCGCCCGCGCCCGCGCCGTGGCGCGCGATGGCATGAAGGCGCAGATGCGCGAGAAGATCAAGCAGCTTCAGCAGCAGCTCGCGGGCACGGAAGGGCTGCGCGAGGCGCGCCGCGAGCAGCTGGGCTATATCGACAAGGAAATGCGCGGCCTGACCAGCTTGCGCAAGAAGGGTCTGGTCACCTCAACCCGCGTTCTGGCGCTGGCCCGGCAGAGATCGGAGCTGATAGGCCAGCTGGCGGAGATGGAGTCCGAACTGGCGCGCACGCGCGACGCCATCCGCGAAACGAAAATCGCCATGTTGCAGATCGACCGGGATTTTCTGGAAAAGACGGTCACCGATCTGCATGCCGTGGATACCGGCATTCAGGAACTGACGCAGCAGATATCCGCGACGGAGGAGAAACTCAGGCGCACGAAGGTACGCGCGCCCGTCTCCGGCCTCGTGCATGAATTGCAGGTCCATACCATCGGTGGTGTCATTTCGCATGGCCAGATCATCATGCAGATCATCCCCGCCGGCAACGGCGTGGAATTCGAGACCGATGTCGATCCGCGTTTCATCGACCGGGTGCACAAGGGCCAGATGGTGCGGCTGAAGTTCCCGGCCTTCAACCGCCACACCACGCCGGAAATCACCGGATCGGTCTCGTGGATTTCGCCCACCAGCGTGATCGTCAGGGAAACGGGACGCTCCTTCTATCGCGTCGGCGTCTCGGTCACGCGGGAGGAATTGAAAAAACTGGGCGGGAACACGCTTCTTCCCGGCATGCCGGTGGAGGCCTTCATCCAGACATCCGAGCGCACCGTCCTGACCTATCTCGTCAAGCCCCTCATGGATAATTTCGCGCACGCAATGAAAGAGGATTGAAAACCGGGTTCACGAACGTGAGCATGATCAGGGCGGACGGATTTCACAATCTTCGGTCACATTGATCTTGGACTGTATGAAATGAATTCATATATCCCGGAACATGACGGTATGCTGCAATTCCTGTCCTGCGCGCCTGACAAAATTCAGATGATTGAACAGGGAAGGCATTTCCCGAAAAGATCAAAAAACATCCGCCCCTGCGGTTTTCCCGGTTGTCTGCCACGGACAAGATAATGGAGAAAACCGCCGCATCCTTTGATTTCAGGCGGATTTGCGCAGTTGCGTCATGGTGCTGGCCAAGGGGGTCATCTTCATGGCGTAGGGACGCAATTTGACGTCTTCGCCAAGGATATGGGCGATCAGCCAGCGGGTCAGGAAGCGCTTCGTCTCGTGCAGGCGCTCCCGGCATTGTTCCGGCGTCAGCTCCGCGCAGCTGATGGTTGAAAGATTGGTGATGTAATTCTCCAGATCCAGAATGAGTTTCCTGTGCTTTTCCATGTGGGCGGGCGCGTCTGGATATCCGGAGGCCTGCTGCAGGGCCTCCTCGCGGCGGAAATGCTTGTCCGCGAAGTCCAGGAGGGCCTTCATCATGGCGATGACGGCGCCCTGCGGGGCCTTGTTCGAGACAAGGATCATCAGGCCGTCCATGATGTCGATGAGGTGGCGATGATCATCATCAATGACGCCACCATCCACGGACATGTTTTCCTTCCAGACAAAGAACATGAGATCGTACTCCCGCTGATGTGATTGAATGATTGCATGACCATCTTCTGGAGCCTCAACCTTGACCGGAGCTTGCGCCTTCTCCGCCACATCCCCTCGTGCAAGCTCCGGGCAAGCTTGCCCTGTGACCATGCGGCCGGAAGACAGGGAACAGCGGGACAAGAACATGCAGATATTTTCCGTCGCATCGCAGAGGACACAGTGGCTGAGCGCCCGGCTGGGGGTCATCGCGGGCAATGTCGCCAATGCCTCGACCCCCGGCTTCAGGGCCAGGGAAGTCACGCCCTTTTCCGCCGTTCTGGAGAGCAGCGGCGCGGCAATGGCGCGCACCAGTCCGGCGCACCTGAATGCCTCCGGAGGCGCGGGTGGCGCGGCCATCGAGACGCGCGAAGCGCCCCCCGCGCGCATGACCCATTCGGGCAATACCGTATCGCTGGAGAAGGAGATGATGGCCGGTGCCGAGACGGTGCGCGCCTACAGGCTGACGGCCGGACTCGTGCGCTCCTGGCATCACATGTTCCTGATGAGCTTGAGGGACGGCTGACCATGACCGATCTGCTCCTTGCCCCCCTGCGCGCCGCCTCGGCGGGGCTGACTGCCCAGTCCGAGCGCATGCTCGTTGCGGCCCAGAACATCGCCAACGCCCGCACCACAGGCAGCGCCCCCGGGGCCGATCCCTACCGGCGCAAGACCATCAGCTTCCGCTCAGAACTGGATCGCGCCTCCGGCCTGGAGCTCGTCACCGTGGCCCGTCTGGGGCGCGATCCGTCGCCTTTCAGGGTTGTCTATGATCCCGGCCATCCGGCTGCCGGCAAGGATGGCTTCGTGAAGATGCCCAATGTCGACATGCTGGTGGAGACGGCCGACCTGCGTGACGCCAACCGCATGTATCAGGCCAACCTGCAAGTGGTGAAACAGGCGCGCGAGGTCATCTCACTGACCATTGATCTGTTGAGGGCAGGCTCATGAGCATGATTTCTTCTCTCGCGGCTTCCGGAATTGCGCCGTCCGCGCCCGCCGCGGCTACGTCGCGCAAGGCGCCCGCGCAGGCGGTTTCCGCCGGTTCCGTGGATTTCGCCAAGGCTCTCGAAGACGCGGCGGGCGGCGCGGTGCGCACGCTGCGGGCGGGCGAAGCGGCCTCCATCGCCGGTATAGAGGGCAAGGCCCCCATCGCCCAGGTGGTGGATCAGGTCATGGCGGCGGAGCGCACACTGTCGGTGACCCTGGCCATCCGCAACAAGCTGACCGCCGCCTGGCAGGAAATTTCCAGAATGCAGATATGAGGATCGCGTCATGAGAGCACTTGCCATTTCGGCCACCGGCATGGCTGCCCAGCAGCTCAATGTCGAGGTGATCGCCAACAACATCGCCAATATCAATACCACCGGCTTCAAGCGCGCCCGCGCGGAGTTCACCGATCTGCTCTATCAGATCGACCGCATGCCGGGCACGGCGGCGCGCGGTGGCGAAGGTGTGGTGCCGGAGGGCACGCAGCTGGGGCTGGGCGTGCGCTCCGCCGCCATCCGCAAACTGCACGAGCAGGGCACCCTGACCAATACCGGCAACCGCCTTGACATGGCGCTGACCGGGCGCGGCTGGTTCCGCGTCAGCGGCCCCGGCGGCGAGACGCTTTATACGCGCGCCGGCGCCTTCAACCGCAGCTCCACGGGCCAGCTTGTGACCATCGATGGCTATCCGGTGCAGCCCGCCATTACCATTCCGCAGGAGGCCGTGGACGTTATCGTCAATGAGAGCGGCCAGGTCTTCGCCCGTCTCGAGGGGCAGACGGATTTGCAGCAGCTCGGTCAGCTTTCGCTGGCCACCTTCGCCAATGACGCCGGTCTCGAACCCCTGGGTGACAACCTTTTCCGCCAGACCGGAGCCTCCGGCGCGCCGGTGGTGGGCAATCCGGGCGATCCGGGCTTCGCCCAGGTGCGGCAGGGATACCTCGAGGCCTCCAACGTGGACGCGGTGAAGGAAATCACCGAGCTGATAACCGCCCAGCGGGCCTACGAGATGAACTCCAAGGTCATTCAGGCGGTGGATGAGATGATGAGCACCATTTCGAGGCGCTGATGATGATCCGTTTGCCGGTCATGGCCCTGTGTCTCGCGCTTCTCATCGTGCCGGGCGCCACCCGGGCGGCGGAGGTCGTGCGTATTCCGGTGCCCGCCGCCACCATCTATCCGGGAGACGTCATCCGCGCTTCCATGCTGCGCATGCGCAGGGTTTATCGCCATTATGCGGAACGCAGCGGCGGCCTGCGCGCGCCGGAGCGCATTGTCGGCAAGATGGCCCGGCGCACGCTGGTGCGCGGCAGACCCATTCCCCGGGCGGCCCTGCGCGAGCCTTACGCGGTGCGCAACGGAAAGACGGTGCAATTGATCTATCGCAGCGGGGCGCTCGTCATCAGCGCCCTCGGCACCGCGCTGGAATCTGCCTCGGCCGGCGAGATGGTAGCGGTGCGCAATGTGGATTCGGGGCGCATCGTGCATGGCGTCGCCGAGCCCGGCGGCCTGGTCAGGGTGACAGCCAGATGAGAAAAGCCCGCCTGACAGTTCTGCTGCTTCTCGCCGTGCTGGGGATGGCGCTGGCGGCTTCCCCCGCGCGGGCCGTCTCGCGCATCAAGGACATCACAACCCTGAAAGGCGTGCGCGACAATCAGCTTGTCGGCTATGGCCTCGTGGTGGGTCTTCATGGCACCGGCGATTCCATGCGCGCCTCGCCGTTCACCGAGCAGTCGTTGCGCGCCATGCTAGAGCGCCTCGGGGCGAAATACAACAAGGGCGCGTCGCGCAGCCGCAATGTGGCCTCGGTCATGGTCACGGCCACCCTGCCGCCCTTCGTGCAGAAAGGCTCGCGGCTGGATGTCAGCGTCGCCTCGCTGGGGGATGCCTCCTCGCTGGTCGGCGGCACGCTGGTGATGACGCCACTGAAAGGCGCTGACGGCAAGGTCTATGCCGTCGCCCAGGGATCGCTGACGCTTTCGGGTTTTTCCGCTCAGGGAGCGGCGGCGCAGGTGACGCAGGGCGTGCCAACCAACGCCCGCATTCCCGGCGGGGGGATCGTCGAGCGGGAGCTGACCGGAGCCTTTCACAAGAGCAATGTGCTGGTGCTGTCCCTGAAAAATCCCGATTTCGCCACGGCCGTGGCCATTGCCAATCGTATCAACCGCTTTTCACGCCCCCGCTTTGGCCAGAAAATCGCCGCCGCGCGGGATTTGCGCACGGTCTTCGTGAAACGGCCGAAGCGCGTGAGCGTTGCCAGGCTGCTGGCGCATATCGGCTCTCTTGAAGTGCTGACGGATACACCCGCCCGGGTGGTGATAGACGAGCGCACCGGCACGGTGGTCATCGGCCAGGCGGTGCGCGTCTCCACCGTGGCGGTTACTCACGGGAATCTCACGGTGCGCATTACCGAGCTGCCCATCGCCTCGCAGCCGGCGCCCTTCTCGAAAGGACGCACGGCCATTCTGCCGCAGACTTTCATCACGACGGAGGAAAAGACAGGCAAGATCGCCATTTTGAAAGGCGCTGGCCTGCAGGAGCTGGTCGCTGGTCTCAACCGCATCGGGCTGAAGCCCAAGGGCATCATCGCCATTCTTCAGGCCATCAAGGCTGCTGGCGCCCTGCAAGCCGAGCTGGTGGTGGAATGATGAAAGAAAGGATGCGGAAATTCCGGACATCCCGGCTGGCGGCCAGTCTGTTTTGCATTCTGGCGTGGCTGGCGCTGTCCCTCGTGGCCTCAGCCGTGGCCTCCGAAAAAAAGATGCATGGGCAGACGGATGGTCTTCATCCAAGGCCCCGCAGCACGGTATTCCAGAAACTGCCACCCGATGTGCGCGAGGATTATCAGAAGTTCTGTTTCAATATCTCGGACGCCGCCCGCGACGCCCGCTATGCCCGGCAAAAGCAGCAGCTCAAGGACATGGAGCGGAAACTCCGGGAATTGCTGAACAAGCTGGAGAAAAAAAGGGCGGAATACGAAAGCTGGGTTCTGCGGCGCAAGGAAATCACGGATCGCATGACGCGCTCCATGCTCAATGTCTACGCCAAGATGGAGCCGGAAGCCGCCGCCGCGCAAATCTCGCATATGGAATACGCCGTTGCCGTGGCCATACTCAGCGGACTGGGGGCGCAGAAGGCTTCGGCCATCCTCAACGAAATGGATCCGCGCAAGGCCGGCATGCTGGTCAATGCCATCGTCGGGGCAGTGGCCGGCAAGGCGGCGGTAAAGGAGACGAATTGATGCGCACGATTGCTTCCGCCGCTTTTTTCGCTCTGCTGCCGGTCCTCGCCGGGTGCGGAACGGCGCTGGAGGATATCGGCCATGCGCCGGACATGTCGCCCATCGGCGATGGCATGACCGCCTCCATCAGCCAGGTCGTCGCGCCCGCCCGCCCCAGACCGGCCATGGCGCGCTATTCGTTGTGGCCCGAGGGCAAGGAGAGCATGTTTCACGATCATCGCGCGCGCACGCCCGGCGATGTCATTACCGTGCTCATCCAGATCAACGACTGGGCCACGCTCAACAACATGACCAAACGCTCGCGCGGCGCGGAACTGAGCGCCTCCTTCGGCGCGGAATACGGCCTCGAGGACAAGGCATCCGGCGCGTCGGAGAAGTTCACCTCCTCCGGCAAGGGCACCGCCGGGTCGGATTCCACCTTCTCCGGAACAGGCTCCATCGGCCGCTCCGAGAAAATCCGCCTGTCCATCGCGGCGGTCATCACGAAGCGCCTCCCCAATGGCAATTTTATCGTCGCCGGCTCGCAGGAAGTGCGCGTCAACAACGAGATGCGCGTGCTGAAGATCGCCGGCATCGTGCGCCCGGAGGACATATCGCAGGACAATACCATCTCCTATGACCGTATCGCCGAGGCGCGCATCTCCTACGGCGGGCGCGGGCGCATCAGCGAGGTTCAGCAGCCCGGGCTGGGTCAGCAGATCTGGGACATCATCAATCCGTTCTGAGGCAGGGCATGGCAGAAGCTGACAAGGAAGAAAAAAGCGGCGGCGGTTCCGTCAAGGGCCTGATTATCGGCATGCTGGCGGCGGCCCTGCTGGCGGCCGGCGGCGGCGGGGGGCTGGCCTTCATGCTTGCGCCGCATTTCAAGATGGAAAAAAACGCGGCGGAAAAAGTCGCTGCGGAAAAGGAGAAAAAACCAAAAACAGGGGCGGAAAAAAGCGTTTTTCATGACCCCGGGACGGTTGTGCTCAGGCTGAAACCCGTCATGACAAATCTCCGTCTTCCCTTCAAGTCCTGGGTGCGGCTGGAGGGGGCGCTGGCGCTCAGGAAGGAGGGGGACGAAAAGGAAGACGCCCTTGCCCGCATCGCCGCCAGCGCTCAACAGGATATCATGACTTATCTGCGCACCCTGTCGCTGAAGGATCTGGAAGGGGCGAGCAATCTGGCCTTCCTGCGCGATGATCTGAACGAACGCCTGAAAATCAGGCTGAAGGACAGGATGCGCGAATTCATGATCCTGTCACTGGTGGTGGAATGAGACGCTGGCTTCGCATCATGCTGGCGGTCTCGGCCGTTCTCGCGGCGCCCGCGCTGGCTGCGGCCCAGCAGCTGCCCGGGGGCGATATTCTCGCCGCGCCGGGCGGCCTGGCGTCGGGGCGCATCGTGCAGCTTGTCGTTCTGTTGACGGTTCTGTCCCTGGCGCCCGGCCTTCTGGTCATGATTACCAGCTTCACGCGCATCGTCGTCGCCTTGTCCTTTCTGCGCTCGGGTTTGGGGATGCAGTCCACGCCGGCCAACCTGATCCTGATTTCACTGGCCCTTTTCATGACCTTTTTCGTCATGCAGCCGGTTTTCGAAAAGGCCTGGAATGAAGGTGTCAATCCGCTCATGGAAAATCGCATCAGCCAGAAAGAGGCGTGGGAAAAAACCATTTCTCCCTTTCGCGAGTTCATGCTGGATCACGTGCGGGAAAAGGATGTCACCCTGTTCAGGGAGCTGGCCAGCCGCGAGGGAGGCAAGGCGGATGACGGAGCGAATGCTCCCGGCAAGGGGGACAGACAGCCGGCGGTGGTGCCTTTGCGCATCCTCATACCCGCATTCATGATATCCGAACTGCGGCGCGGATTCGAAATAGGTTTTCTCATCGCGCTGCCGTTTCTCGTCATTGATCTGATCGTTGCCACTATCACCATGTCCATGGGCATGATGATGCTGCCGCCCACGGTGATTTCCCTGCCGTTCAAGGTTCTGTTTTTTGTCCTTATTGACGGTTGGAACCTGCTGGCGGGCGGCTTGGTGCGCTCGTTTTTCTGAGCATTAACCATTTCTTAGGATGTTGCCGCCATGATGCGCCCATCACATGACGGATTGGGCATGCGTAATCATCTGCGCCCAAAGGCATGAAGGCCGCTTCCGTCATGTCGGTGCGAGTCCGGCATGTTTTCCCCAAAACACCCAGTCAGTACGAAAGGGGCTAGAAACATGTCTAGCATCAGGACCAATGCCGCCGCCATGACGGCGCTCCAGACTCTCACCCAGACCAACAAGAATCTCGAGCAGACCCAGAACCGGATCTCCACCGGTTATCGCGTCTCCACGGCGTCCGACAACGCCGCCTACTGGTCGATCGCCACCACCATGCGCTCCGACAACAAGGCGCTGAGCACCGTCAAGGACGCGCTCGGCCTGGGCAAGGCGACGGTGGATGTGGCCTACACGGCGCTGGAGAAGTCCATTGATGTGGTGACCGAAATCAAGGCCAAGCTGGTGGCCGCCCGCGAGCCCGGCGTCGACCGCAACAAGATCCAGGCCGAGGTGGACGAACTGCAGAACCAGCTGAGCAGCATCGCCACATCCGCTTCCTTCTCCGGCGAGAACTGGCTGAGCGTGGATTCTTCCGCCGCCAATTACAACGCCAACAAATCCGTCGTGGCCTCCTTCACGCGCACGTCCACCGGCGTGTCCATTGGCACGATCACCGTCAATATCGACAATATCAAGCTCTATGATGCAAGTGGTTCGGCGTCCGGCATTCTGGACAAGGAAAGCACGACTACCAATGGCAACGTGACCTATTCCGTCGCCACGCTTGATATCCACGCCCTGACGGATTCGGCCAATGATCTCGCCGATCTGGAACAGATCATCGGCACCGTGGACAGCGCCATTTCTTCGATGACGACCGCAGCCAGCAATCTCGGCGCCGGCAAGAAGCGCATCGAGATGCAGAGCGACTTCGTCGCCTCGCTGATGGACTCCATTGATCGTGGCGTCAGCCAGCTCGTGGACGCGGACATGAACGCCGAATCCACGAAGCTGAAGGCCCTGCAGGTGCAGCAGCAGCTTGGTGTGCAGGCGCTGAGCATCGCCAACGCCTCCAGCCAGACGATCCTCTCGCTCTTCCGCTAGAGGGAATCCGGGGCAGCCGTCTCCGGCTGATCCCGCCCCCCACACGCGGACGGCGGCTGCCCCGGTCTTTTTCCGGTTTGCAAATCCTCCAGTTGATTCACGATTACTCCGTAGACTTGCCGCGGCATGATTTGCCGCGGCCTTTTTCGTTCTCTTTTTGTTTCTATTGGGAGAGCAGACAACCTTCGCGCAAGATTGGCCGGGCATGCTTGTCCGCGTGATCATCAGAATGCGAGGGACTGACCATGGACTGGCGTGAGAGGTTTTCCCGGCTGGCGGAGAATCTTGGCGGATTGGGGGCGCGGCGTCTGGCCATCCTTGGCCTTGCCGGAGTGCTGATCGCCGCCACGGTGGCTGTTTCCGGTTATTATCTGACCCGCCCGCCCTTCGAGCCGCTCTATACGGGGCTTTCGGCGCGTGATGTGACCGAAATCGGCGCGGCTCTTGGCGAGGCACGCATCCGCTATGATGTCAGCGCGGACGGAAAGACCGTCAAGGTCGCCTATGGCCAGGCGGCGCGCGCGCGCATGCTGCTGGCGGAGAAAGGGTTGCCGCGCTCGGCGCGCGCCGGTTATGAATTGTTCGACAACATCGGCGCCCTGGGGCTGACGTCCTTCATGCAGGAGGTGACGCTCGTGCGCGCGCTCGAAGGCGAGCTGGCCCGCACGATCCAGTCCGTCACCGGCATCAAGGCGGCCCGCGTGCATCTGGTTCTGCCACGAAAAACAGGTTTCCGGCGCACGGGCCGGCAGCCTTCCGCCTCGGTTCTCATCCGCACGGACGGGGCCTTTTCCCCGGCCTCGGCCGGCGCCATACGCCGCCTGGTGTCCGGCGCCGTGCCGGGGTTGTCCGTCAGCCATGTGTCCGTGCTCAATACGGATGGCACGCTGCTGGCCAGCGGGGAAGACGGCAAATCCGCCGCCCCCCGCCGCCTGGCGGATCTGGAAACGGCCATTTCCCGCCGCATAAGGGAAAATATCCAGAGCACGCTCGTGCCCTACCTTGGCACGGGGAACTTTCAGGTGTCCGTCGCCGCCCGTCTGAACATGGACAAGCGCAAGGTCAGCGAAGTCATCTTTGATCCCGCCTCGCGGGTGGAGCGTTCCGTGCGGGACATCAAGGAAAAGACATCTGCGAGCAATTCATCGAATTCCGGCGCGGCCTCCGTGGCGGAAGAAATTCCCGGCAAGGAAACCAATGCCGGTCCGGCCTCGAACAACAGGGAGAAGCGGGAACGCAAGGAAAGGCTGACGAACTACGAGATCAATTCGAAACATGTGGACACGGTCAGCGATGGCTATCAGATCTCCCGCCTGTCCGTCGCCGTCGTCATCAATCGCAAGAGTCTGGAACTGACGGCCGGCAAGAAGCTGACGCCGGAAGAGTTGCAAAAACAGGAGCGGAAGATCGCGAAGCTGATAGGAACCGCGGCCGGACTGGACAGGAAACGCGGCGACAAGCTGGAAATTTCCGCTGTGGAATTCGTCCAGAGCAATACACCGCTGGAGCCGGTTCCGGGGCCGGGGATTGGTGAATACGCCATGTCGCTTCTGCCCGCCGGTATCAATGCCCTGGCGCTGCTCGGGGTAACGGGGCTTGTTGTCTGGTTTGGCGTGCGCCCGGCATTGCGCCTGCTCACCCCGGTTTCTTCAGGGGAAGAAGCGGAGGCCGAAGCCGCCTTGCTTGAGGATGGGAGCGGCCCGCAGCAGTTGCCGGGCCCGGATGGCGCTGCCGGCACGGCCGGGGAGGGCGGGGAGGGGGAGGCCCCCTCGATCATCGCCGATATTCTGCCTTCGGAAACCGCTCAACCTCTGGAGCGCCTGCTTCAGATGATTGAATATGACGAGGAACAGGCCGCCGCCGTCATCAGGGACTGGCTGCGTGAGGAGCCTGTGGCATGAGAGCCATTCCCGCCGCCAGAATACTGAAGGACTATGCCTGCCCCGGAGCTTCCGCGCCCAGGCCGCCGGGCGGCACGCCTGCGGAACATGCGGAAAAGGATGCCGCGCTGGATCTGGACAAGGAGCGGCTCAGACAGGCCTTCGAGGAAGGGCTCAGGCAGGGGCGGGCGGAAGGCGAGAAAGCACTTGAGCAGGCGCTCGCTGGTTTGCGCGAAGCTCATGCGGCGGAAATCCGGGAAAAGGAGCAGGCGTGGAAACGGCAGGAGGCCAGCAAACTGGCCGACAGCCTGCGCGATGGTCTGCTGGAGTTGCGCCACGCCATGGAAGAGGCCGTGACGGATATTCTGGCTCCGGTCATGACGGAGGCGGCAAGGCGCGCCGCCGTGGATGAACTTGCCACCATGCTGGAAGCCATGCTCGCCGCGGATGGCGATCTGATGCTGCATGCCGAAGGTGATGAAGAGCTGTGCGGGGCCTTGCGCGGCGGGCTGGGCGAATTCGCGGACAGAATTGAACTGTCCAAAACCAGCACGAGCGGAAAGCTGATCGTGCATGTGGACAACACGATCCTGGAAACACGTGTGAGCGAATGGGCCGGGAAAGCTTTCGCGGATGATGTGTCATGACCATGCAGGACAAGAAAGCGGAACCAGAGATCGTGATCGTCCGCCGCAAGAGGGGCGGAGATGATGATTGTCATCATGGTGGCGTGTGGAAAGTCGCCTATGCCGATTTCATGACCGCCATGATGGCCTTTTTCCTCGTCATGTGGCTGATCAACGCGGCCAACGAGGCCACGCGTTCGCAGGTGGCGAGCTATTTCAATCCCGTCAAGCTGGTGGACACATCGACCAACCCCCGGGGGATCGAGGACAGTTCGCATTCTTCAAGCGGTGATGTGGAGAACAAGAAGCTGAAAAACGTCGCCGAGAGCAAGGCCGGGGAAAAGACGGGAAACGGCAACGACGACAAGAAGAAGGCGCAGGAGAAGAAAAAGGGCCCCGCCGCACATATGAGCGGCGGCGACATTCCGGAAAACGAACTTTTCCGTGATCCGGTTCACACGCTGGACAAGATCGCGGGTGGCGCGCCCGACCTGCTCAAGGGTGCGGCAAGGCCCGCTTCAAGGGACAGCGCCTTGGGCGCGCAAGGCGGCGAGCAATTTCGCGATCCTTTCTCCCCGCAAAGCTGGGAGGGTGTGAATGACCTGTCCGTGCAGGCCGAGCGCAATGGCCGCGAAGGCGGCCCGGACGTCTTTCTCGAAGATGGCGGCGAGAAGAAAAAGACGGCGCGCGGCAAACGGAAGAAACAACAGACCCGAACCCGGCAGCAGCATGTAGAAATGCGTTTGTCCGGCAGAAAAAAGGAAGGCGCGAAGCACTCCGGGGCAATTGCCGCGAAAGTGACCAGGGAAGACGATGGCCGCAAAGTCCTGCTCGGGAAGATCAGGGCACAGCTCATGCGTGAGCTTGCGCATGGTGACAAGGCGCATCTGCCGGATGTCATGGTGCGCAAGACCAGCGAGGGCATTCTCATCAGCCTGACGGACAGGAATGGCTTCGGAATGTTTCAGGTCGGTTCCGCCAGGCCGCGCCGGGAAACCGTGCGTTTCATGGAGCGGGTCGCCCGCATCCTCAAGGACAAGCCCGGCAGCATCGTGGTGCGTGGCCATACGGACGGACGCCCCTTCCGCACCGATCTTTACGATAACTGGCGGCTCTCCACGGCGCGCGCCCATGCGGCCCGCTACATGCTGTTGCGCGGCGGCATAGCGGATTCGCGCATCATTCGCATTGAGGGATACGCGGATCGCAAGCTGGCCGTGCCGGGTGATCCGCTGGCGGCGCGCAACAGGCGCATAGAAATACTTCTGAAGAGCAACAGCCGCGCCCGCCCTGTGTCTGGCGCCAGGGCCGCCAGTGAAAAGACGGCGGGCGGGAGACGCAAATGAGGAAAACGAGGACATGGGCGGCGGTGTTTCTGATCCTTCTCGCATCGCGCATGCCCGCGCAAGCGGAGGATCTGGCACCCTGGCGCTATGTGCAGGCGCTTCAGGCGCTGCAGGACAAGATCGCGCATGGAGACGCCAGGGCCTACGCCGCGCAACGCGGGCTGATGGCCTACATGGGCCGTCAGTTTGCGGCCATGCCCGTTGGCGTCTGGAAACAGCGGCGCAACGCCGAGGCGCTGTTTGTCTATCTGCTCAGCGGGGGCATGCCCATGGCGGCAGGCAAGCTGCTGAAGACCGGCATGATGGCCGCGTTACCCGCCGGGGCGCTGGAAGGAGCCGTGGCATTCGCCCGGGGGCGCAATGGGCTGGCCTGGAGCCATCTTGCGAAGCTGGATGACAGCGGCCTGTCCATCACCGCGCGCACGCAGCTCGCCTTGACGAGGGCGTCCCTTCGCGCCGCCGCCGATCCGGATAAAGCCCTGCGCCTGCTCGATGCCGTGCGTCTTTTGAAGCCCGGCACTCTGCAGGAAGAAGCCGCCTTGCGCCGCAGCGTCTTCATTGCCGGTTCCCGGGGCGAGGCCGGGCGTTTTCGTCATCTCTCTTCAGCCTATATGCGCCGGTTCGCCGATTCCTGGTATGCGGCTGGATTCCTGCGCACCTTCGCCGGGCTTCTGGCGCGTCTCGATGCCGAAGAGAGGCCATTTCTGACGAAACGGATGCTGCCTGTCATCAGGCGGCTGAGCGCGCGTCAGCGCAAACTGGTTTTCGCCGCCAGCGCCAGAACGGCCCTGCTGCTGGGCAAACCCGGGCTGGCGCGGGCCTTCGTGGCGCGGGCGATGCCGCTGGCGGCGCAAGATGAACGGCTGCTCGAGAGACTGGCCTTGTGGAAAGCCGCCGCCGATGCCGCCAGCCCGTCTCCGCAAAAGGCGCTGAAACGCCTCCGGGCGCTGCGGGCTGACGCTCTGCCGCCGCCGGACCGCAAGCTGCGGGTTGCCGCGTTGCTCATCGGGGAGGCCATCATGCGCGAACCCCGGATATACGGCGGCAAGCCCCGGACAAGCATGGATAAGGATATTGCACCCGTTCTCATGCGCGCCAGGGCCATGATCGCCGGTGTGAACGCCATGTTGAAAAAGGGCATGAAATGACCTTCCCCCTGAGCGGACAGATCACACAGGGAGCGGCCTCGAAGATTTTGGATGCGCCCGGGAGCGGCGCGAAAGATGCGGTTTCCCGTAAACAGCGGGATACCGGCGGACGACAGCAAGGCCCGGCGGTGCGCTTTTCCAGCCTGCTCGATGACAGCAGGCACGAGGAAGAGCCAAAGAGCGATCCGGCGGCAAGCGTTGGCAAGAAAGGCCCGTCAGGCAAGCCTCTTCCATTTTCAGTGGACGGAACAACGGATAAGGGTGCGCTGGACACCACCAGAAAAACGATGAAAGCCAAGGGGGCGGGGAAAAGACGCGGCCAGACGCCGGATGAGCACGATACCGGGCCGGCCGGAGCCGCCTTGGTGACCGGACTGACGATGTCCCGGACTCTTCCTCCTGTCGTGGCCAGCAAGGGCCAGCAGCCGATTGCCCAAGGTAGTGAGCATGATGGCTGGGCCGAAAGAGCCCGTTCGCCGGAAAGGGAACACGCCCCTTGGCTCTCCCTGAAAGATAAAGAGCTCCCCGATGCTCAGCTGGTCCAGATCCATGAAAGGGATGAGCAGAGAAATAGACGCCACCCCGTGACATCCGCAGTGACCAGGCATCAAACGCCGTGGGTGTCAAAAGAGAAAAGCACAAGCTTTTCCAGCGGTATACGGGTGGAAGTTGTATCCCTTGATCAACAACGCTTCCTTGCGCCGGTGAAACCCGCGCCCCTTGCGGATGGCCAGCTCTGGCAGGGCGCGGCCAGACAGGTTCTGAATGCCCTGGAAAACGGGTTTTCACCACTTGCCGGAACACATCCCGGCAATGCCCGGATGGGCTCTCCCAAGGTGCTGAAGACACTGCAAATCCAGCTGTATCCGGAGCATCTTGGCCGTGTAACGGCAAGGTTCGCCCTGGTGGACGGAAGATTGGACATAGCCATCTCGCTGCCGGACAAGGCGCTGGCGGCGCATTTGCGAAAAGGGCTCGATGAACTGGCTCGCAAGCTGAAAGCGCAATATTCCGCCAATGGCCATGCCGCGGTTTCCGTCACTGCTGAACCCGCGCACGCGGGTCAGCTCCAGGCTGCGCCACAGAATGCCGCAGGGTCGCAGGCGCAGCATGGCAATCCGCTGCATCAGGGCCTGAACGGCTCGATGCACGGAAATGGGACGGGGCAGGGCGGCTCGCGGCGCCACCGGCAGCCTGGCGATTCAGGAGAACGCTATCATGACGCGGAGGTTTCGCCCGCTGGCGCTGCTGCTGGCGGTATTTATCTGTGATCCTCATTCCGCCGCGCTGTCAGCGGCCACGGGGGTATGCGAGCGTCAGATGGCGGCGGCGGCGGCGCGTTATGGCGTGCCGCTGGGGTTTCTCTACGCCATCGGCCTCACGGAGACAGGGCGGCGCAAGTCGTTGCATCCCTGGGCGCTGAATATTCACGGCAAGACCCATTTTCCGCCATCCAGAGAGGTGGCCTACCGGATTTTCCTGAAAGCCCGCAGGGAAGGCAAGACGCTGATCGATCTGGGCTGCATGCAGATCAATCACCATTATCATGGCAGCCATTTTTCTTCGCCCATGCAAATGCTCGATCCGGCGCGCAACGTGAATTACGCCGCGCGCTATCTGAAGCGCCTGAGGGCGCGCGAGGGATCATGGACTCTGGCGGCTGCGCGCTATCACGCGGGGCCTGACAACAATGCGGCGCAAAAGCGCTATGTCTGCGTCGTCATCCGAAATCTCGTCGCCAGCGGTTTTGGAAGATGGACACCGCAGGCCCGCGAGTTTTGCAGGTAACGGATTGATTTCAAACGATAAATAGAAAATTGAACAATGCTGACGAATCAGTAGCGGCGCAAATAGTACGCGCTTCACCAGAATCCGTCAATTGATGGTTCCCGCAAGTGCACAGATTCCGCAGACTTGTCCACAATTATTGCCGATTCGATTACGATTTCGTTAATCGGCTGGGGAGAGAAAAGATGATTGTTATTGTCGACAAGCGGGAACTTGTCATCGAAGGATACAAGAGAAGTTTTGACAGGGAAGGCGTGGCCGCAACCGGCTTCCATCCCGGGGAGTTCAGCGGCTGGCTGGAGAGCCTGCCGAAGGAGGATCTGGCGGCCATCGAGGCGGTTGTTCTGGGCGGGTGCGCCGAAAGCGAGGCGCTGACCGCTTCCATCCGCGACAAGCTGAAGACGCCGATCATCGCGCTGAGCGAGATGAATTCCCTCAACAAGGTGCTGGAGCTGTTCTCCGCCGGGGTGGACGACGTGGTGCGCAAGCCCGTGCATGTGCGCGAGATTCTGGTGCGCGTCAGCCGCATCATGGCGCGCACGCGCACCGGTGAAGACGTCTTCGAGGCCGGCGGCATCAAGGTCTTTTCCGACGGCCGTCCGCCACTGGTTGCGGGCGAGCCCCTGCAACTGCCCAGGCGCGAATACCGCATCCTGCATTATCTGGTGACGCACAAGGACAGGCGCGTCACCAAGCGCCAGCTCTTCGATTGCGTCTATGGCATGTTCGAGGACAGCGTGGAGGAGGCGGTCATCGAAAGCCACATCTCCAAGCTGCGCAAGAAGCTGCGCGCCCGGCTGGGATACGACCCCGTCGATTCCCGGCGCTACATGGGCTACTGCCTGCACAGTTCGCCTCCCGGCGGGCGCCTGACACCCGCCGAATGCGGAGGGCACATGCTGCAGACCGCCTGATCCCTCCTCGGATCATCCTCCCTCCCGGCGGCCGGGCCGTTCCGCTTGCGGAGCGGCCCGTTCTTTTTCGCGCAAGCCCAGCGCAAGGTTGAGGCGGCAGCATGGGGCCGCTGAAATGAACAAGAATGAGGAAAATCCGCCATGTCCATAGGCAACATCATGCGCACGGGCGTTTCCGGTATGCTGGCGCAGAGCAACAAGCTCTCCACCGTGGCGGACAACATCGCCAACTCCGACACCACGGGCTACAAGCGCGCCGAGACCGAGTTCTCCTCCATGATCCCCCAGCATCTGACTGGCAAGTATGTCTCCGGCGGCGTCACCACGAGCGTCCGCCGTCATGTCTCGGAGCAGGGCACCTTGATGAACACCACCTCGATCACCGATCTGGCGGTGGCGGGTGATGGTTTCTTCGTTGTCGAGGATGCCTCCGGCAGCCGTTTCCTGACCCGCGCCGGAGCATTCGTTCCGGACAAGGACGGTTATCTGGTCAATTCCGCTGGCTTCTATCTGCTGGGCTTCGATGTTTCCGGCGGGGTTGCGCCAACGCCGACAGCGAACGGCTTCGCGGGGATGGAGCGGGTGCGCCAGTCCAGCATTTCCCTGGACGCCACGCCCTCCACATCCGGCGAGCTGAAATTCAATCTGGATGCGGGCGCGGATGTTGTCGCCGCCGCCGATCTGCCGTCGGCCAACGCGGCGGGCGCGCAATACACCTTCAAGACATCGCTGGTCACCTATGACAATCTCGGCGGCGAGCAGCTCATCGATGTCTATTTCAGCAAGACGGCGGACAACACCTGGGAGGTGGCCGCCTTCGATCAGTCCGAGGCGGCGGCCTCCGGCCCGTTTCCCTATGCTTCCGGCCCGCTGGCCACGGAGACGCTGAGCTTCGATCCGGCGAACGGCGATCTCGCCGCCGGCAGCCCCACGGCGCTTTCGCTGACTGTCCCGGGCGGCCAGCCCCTGAATATCGATCTGACCGGCTCCACCCAGTTCGCAGCGGATTTCAATATCCTCGGCGTCAACATCAACGGCAACGCGGCCAATGGCTACAAGCTTTTCAAGATCGGCGAGGACGGCGTCATGTATGGCACCTTCCCCAATGGCGAGAAACGCTCGACCTATCAGATTCCGCTGGCCAATGTGCGCAGCCCGGACAACCTGAAGCTTCTCCCCGGAGATATCTTTACGCCCACCGATACCTCCGGCGGCATCACGGTGGGTTTTGCCCGCCAAGGCGGCTTCGGCTCGATCATCTCCGGGGCCAAGGAGCAGTCCACTGTCGATCTGGCCTCCGAACTGACGGCCATGATCGAGGCGCAGCGCGGCTACACGGCCAATTCCAAGACCTTCATGACCGGCGCTGAACTGATGGACGTGGCGGTGAACCTGAAACGCTGAGGGGCCGGGCGGCCATGAGGAGTGAGCGCAAATGTCCCTGAACGCGGTTCTCAATTCGGCCCGTTCGTCACTGGCCTCCATCACCGGCCAGACGCGCGCCGCCTCGGAAAACATCTCCAACGCCGACAATCCGGATTATTCGCGCCGCATCGCCAGCCCCGTGGCTTCCGGTCATGGCATCCTGCGGCTCTCGGTGCGCCGCGCCCAGGATCGCGACATCCTCTCGCAGATGCTGGACTACACCTCGCACGATGCGGCGAACAGCGCCCTGCGCGAGGGGCTGGGGCAACTCGAGCGTGTTTTCGGCGGGCCTGACAGCGAGCTTTCGCCCGCCGCCCTGATCACCCGCCTGCAATCCGATCTCCAAGCCTTCGCCGCCATGCCAGACAACGCGGCGGCCGCCACGCAGGCCGTGGAATCGGCGCGCGCCATCGTGCAGACCCTCAATCGCGGCGCGGAATCCATTGTCCGCGTGCGCCAGTCGGCCGATGAACAGATCGCCGCTTCGGTGGCGCGCATCAACGGCCTGCTGAGAGATTTCCACGAGGCCAATGCCGCCATCGTCACCGGCCGGCTGACCGACGCCGAACGCATCCACAACGAAGAGCGCCGCGATCAGGCGCTGACGAAACTGGCCGAAGAGCTGGATATCCGCACCGTGCAGCGCAATGACGGTGGACTGGCCATTTATACCGGCAGCGGCGCCGTGCTCTACGAGCGCGGCCCGCGCGAGGTGCGGTTTCAGCCTTCAGCCACCTTGCCGCCGGGTGCTCCAGGCGGGCAGATCTTCATCGACAATATCCCCGTTACCGGCGGCGGTGCCATCATGCGCCTCACCGGCGGACGTCTGGCCGGACTGGTGCGCCTGCGCGACGACGACGCCGCCGCCTGGGGCCGCCAACTGGACGAGATCGCCCGCGGCCTCGTGGGGGCCTTCGCCGAACACAACGCCAGCGGCGCAAACCCGGATGCACCGGGGCTGTTCACATGGTCCGGCGCGCCCGCCATGCCGCCCGATGGGGTGCTCATTCCCGGTTTCGCGCGCGGCTTGCGGCTCAACGCGGCGGCCGATCCGCAGGCCGGGGGTGATCCCTTCCTGGTGCGTGATGGCGGCATGAACGGCGCGGCCTATGTGGCCAACACCACGGGCGCCGCCGGCTTTACCGATCGCCTTTTGAAGCTGGATGAAGCCCTGAGGACGCCGCGCGCCTTCGACGCCGCCGCCGGATTGAGAACATCCGCCAGCCTGGGCGAATACGCCGGATCATCCGTCTCCTGGCTGGAGGACAGACGCGCCCGGACGGAAACCGCCAGCGAACACAGCAAAGCCCTGCTGACGCGCGCTTCCGATGCCCTTTCGCGCGCCACCGGCGTCGATCTGGACGATGAACTGGCCGTGGTCATGCGCCTGGAGCGCTCCTACGAGGCCACCGCTCGCATCATCACCACGGTGGACAGGATGCTGGGCGTACTGATGAATTCGATGAGGTGACGCCATGAAGTCCACGCTCGCCCCCGCCCTCGCCACGCCCTGGTCCACGCCGGCCGCCACCACGAGGGTGCGCCGCGATCTGGAACGCTCCAATCTGGAGCTGGCGTCGGGACGGCACGCGGACATGGGGCTGGCGCTTGGCGGACGCTCGCACGTGCTCGTTTCCGCCCGCGCTCAGGAATCTCTGCTGCGCGGGCTTCAGGACAATGGCGCCATAAGCGCGGGACGGCTTCGCGTCATTCAGCAATCGCTGGAAGGAGCGGTGACGGGCGCGCAGGATTTCATGGATGCGCTTGTGCCGCTGAAAAGCGGGCAGGGCAGTCCCGTGCAGGCCGCCGCTCACGCGAAAGCCGCCCTTGAGGATTTTTTCGGCATGATGAACGCCACGGCGGAAGGTTCGCATGTCTTTGGCGGGCGCAACATCACCAGAGCTCCGCTGGCGCAATATTTCTCCGATCCGCCGCCGCCGTCGCGCCAGTCGGTGGAGAACGCCTTTCAGGCCAGGTTCGGCTTCGCCATCTCCGATCCCGCCGCAGCCTCCATCAGCGCGGCGGACATGCATGATTTTCTCGACAATGATTTCGCCGCTCTTTTTTCGCCCGCGCAATGGAAGGCCAACTGGTCTTCGGCGACGGATAACGCCGTGACCACCCTCATTTCGCTCAGCGAGATCGCGCCCGTTACCGCGAGCGCCAACAATCCAGCGGTGCGCAAGCTTGCCATGGCATACGTGATGACAGCCGGACTGGGGATCGAGACGCTCAACGGCGCGGCCCGCAAGGTGGTCGCGGACGAGGCCTTTCAGCTCACCGCTGAGGCCGTAACCGGACTTGACGGCATGCGCGGCGAGATCGGTGTGCGGCAGGAGCGCCTGAAGCGCGCCGGCGACAGGCTGGAGATTCAGCGCGGCCTGGTGCGCAAGGAAATCGCCGGCATGGAGCAGATCGATCCCCACGAGGCGGCCGCCAGCGTCAATGCCCTGAGCGTGCAGTTGCAGACGTCATACGCCATCACCGGGCGGCTGCAGAAGCTCAGTCTGCTGAACTATCTGTAGGAGCGCGGCGCGGCCCGCGTGGAAAATGGAGCATGTGCATGTATCAGAAGGCCTACAAGGATATCGCCCTGGATGACTTTTCCGCCGAACGCGCCAACGAGGCCATGGCCATTGATCAGGCCATCGCCATGATGAAGGAGGGGCAGGAGGACATGTCCTCCGTGGAAGCGGTCAAGGCGCTGCATTTCACCCGCCGCCTGTGGCTCTATTTTCTCGATGACCTCAGCGCGCCGGAAAACGCCCTGCCGGATACGCTCAAGGCGCATCTGATCTCCATCGGGATCTGGGGGCTGAAGGAGCTGGAGCGCATCGAACGGAAGGAGCATGACAGTTTTTCAGACCTCATCCATGTCATGGAACTGATCAGGGAGGGACTGAGATGAGCGGCACGATACGCATATCCCTCAAGGCCGGGGAGAAGGTCTATGTCAATGGCGCGGTTATCCGCGTGGACCGCAAGACCACGCTGGAATTTCTCAATGATGTCGTGTTCCTGCTGGAAAACCACGTGATGCAGGAAGGGGCCGCGACAACGCCGCTCCGGCGGCTCTATTTCGCCGTGCAGAAGATTCTCATCGATCCGTCCAGCGGCTTCACCTCCCGTCAGGAGTTCTACCGGCTCTATCTGGAAATCCTGGCGCGATACGATGACGACAATACCGCAAATCTGCTGTCGCACATCCGCGCCCTGGTCAATACAGGCAGAACCTTTGAAGCGCTGAAACATATCCGCAAGCTTTACGAGGCCGAGGAATATCTGAACGGCCAGAAGGATGGCGCACGGGAAGCGGATACAGGTGATCGCGGCGCGCAAGACGCGCTTGCCCAAGTCAGGAGAGCATGACCATGAGCAGTATCGTTTCCCCGGCCACGTCCATCCCGCCGGCCGCCGCGTCCTCCGCGCCGGCCACGAAGGCCAAAAGCGCTCTCGGCAAGATGAACTACAACGCCTTTCTCAAGCTGCTGGTGGCGCAACTGAAAACCCAGGACCCGACAAAACCCATGGACAGCACGCAATACATGGCGCAGCTGGCCTCCTTCGCCAACGTCGAGCAGAACATCAAGACCAACGCCAGGCTGGACGCGGTTCTGGCCGCCACCTCCGTCACCCAGGCCGGCGCCCTGATCGGCAGGAACGTCACCAGCGCGGATGGCGCCATATCGGGCAAGGTCACCGGCTACGAGATTTTCGCCGATGGCGTGAAACTGCTGCTGGAGAGCGGCGCGCGGCTGGCGCTCGGCCCCGGCGTGAAGGTCACCGGGCAATGAACCAGGCCGATGCACTTGATCTGATGCGCGCCGCCGTCTGGGTGGTGCTCACCGCGGCCGGCCCGGCGGTGGCCGCCGCCATGATCGTCGGCATCGCCATCGCCCTGTTTCAGGCCCTCACTCAGGTGCAGGAGGTGACGCTCACCTTCGTGCCCAAGATCATCATCATTCTGCTGGTCATCATCGCCACCGCGCCGTTCATGGGCGCCGAATTGCAGAAGTTCACCGGCATCGTCTATTCGCGCATCGAGAAAGGATTCTAGCGTGTCTCTGGTGGAAGCTGGATCGCCCCTGAAGGCCGCCGGGCGGGCGCGCCGCTCGCAAAGCGACGTCGGCTTCGCCTTCGGCATCGTGGCCATTCTGGTCATTCTCTTTCTGCCGATCCCCGGCTTTCTCATCGACATGGGCCTGTCGGTCTCCATCTCCCTGTCGGTGCTCATCCTCATGGTGGCCCTGTGGATCCGCGAACCGCTGGAGTTTTCCGCCTTTCCCACGGTGCTGCTCATCGCCACCATGCTGAGGCTGTCGCTCAACATCGCCTCGACGCGCCTCATTCTCTCCAACGGCCATGAGGGCATCACCGCCGCCGGTCATGTCATCGGCGGCTTCTCCACCTTCGTCATGAGCGGCGATTTCGTTATCGGGCTGATCGTCTTCGGCATCCTGGTCATCGTCAACTTTCTGGTTATCACCAAGGGCTCGACGCGCATCGCCGAGGTTGGTGCGCGCTTCACCCTGGACGCCATTCCCGGCAAGCAGATGGCCATTGACGCCGATCTCTCCGCCGGGCTGATCGACGACCGCGAGGCACAGCGCCGCCGCCGTATCCTGGAGGAGGAAAGCTCCTTCTTCGGCGCCATGGACGGCGCATCGAAGTTCGTGCGCGGCGACGCCATCGCCGGGCTGCTGATCACCGCCATCAACATCTTCGGCGGCATCGTCATCGGCGTCACCCGCTACGGCATGAGCGTTTCGGAAGCGGCGGATGTCTTCACCCGGCTGTCAGTGGGCGACGGGCTGGTGTCGCAGATCCCCGCCCTCGTCGTTTCCCTGGCAGCCGGCCTGCTGGTCTCCAAAGGGGCCAACAAGGGTTCGGCGGAGAAGGTGGTGCTGCATCAGCTCGGTGGTTATCCACGCGCCCTGCTTGTCGCCGCCGCCCTGATGCTGCTGCTCGCCGTTCTTCCCGGATTGCCCTTCTTGCCCTTCTTCCTGCTGGCCTCGCTGATGGCCTTCATGGCCTGGCTGATCATCCTGCGCAGCGGGCAGGAGGCGGCGCGCGAACGCGAGATGAAGGCCCAAGAGCAGGAGCGCGCCGAGCGCAAGCAGGAGGATTCGCTGCAAACCTTCCTGGAAACTCCGGCGCTGGAGCTGAAACTGGGCAAGCAGCTGTCGTTGCATTTCATGCAGTTTCACGATCAGCTGGCCCACCGCGTGTCGCGCATGCGCCGCAAATTCGCCGAACGCTACGGCTTCGTGACGCCGGAAATACGCATGGCGGACGATCTGGACATCACTCCGCGCGGTTATCAGATTCTCGTGCATGGCGCGGTGGCCGCGTCCTTCGAACTGCCCATCGGCTCCATGCTGGTCATCACCGGCGGCGGCCGCAAGCCCTCCGTGCCCTGCGAGAAGACGACGGAACCGGCCTATGGCATGCCCGCCTGCTGGATCTCGGAGAACCTGGCCGGCGAGGTGCGCATGGAAGGCTTCGAGCCGGTGGACGTCATGTCGGTGCTGCTCACCCACATGAGCGAAACCATCCTCAACAATCTCTCGCAGCTGCTCTCCTATCGCGACGTGCGCATGCTGCTGGAGCGCCTGCCGGCGGAATATCAGCGGCTGATCGACGAGATCGTGCCCGCCCAGATCACCTTCTCCGGCATTCAGGCGGTGCTCAAGCTGCTGCTGGCAGAGCGTGTCTCGATCCGCAATCTCGACATCATTCTCGAGGCCATCGCCGAGATCGCCCCGCACGCGCGGCGTGCCGAGCAGATCGCCGAACACGTGCGCATGCGTCTGGCGCGCCAGATCTGCGGCGACATCGCCGGCGACGGTCCGCTGAAGATTCTGCGGCTTGGCAACCGCTGGGATCTGGCCTTTCACGAGAGCATCCATCGCGGCGAGGACGGCGCGGCGGTGGATTTCAACATCGATCCGCGCATGATCGAGGAGTTCTCCAAGGACATCTCCGCCGCCATCCGCCGCCACATGGACGCCGGGCACGAATTCGCCCTGGTCACCGCGCCGGACGCACGCCCCTTCGTGCGCATGATCACCGAGCGGCTGTTCCCCAACCTGCCGGTGCTCTCGCAACTGGAGATCGCCCGCGGTGTGGAGATCGTCGAACTGGAGAGCCTCTCGTGAACATCACCGGCGTTCCGCATACGCTGTTATGGGTATTTCTCTATTTCTGCCGCATCGGGGCGCTGTTCATGGTCTTTCCCGGCATCTCGTCGGTGCGCATCCCGGTGCGCGTGCGGCTGATGCTGGCCATTGGCGTGACTTTGGCTCTTTCACCACTGCTGCTGACGCTGCCCGGCGCGAAGCCAGCCGGGGCGGAGCCTGGTGTGGCGCGTCTGCTGGCCCTGACGGCGGCGGAGCTGGCCAAGGGTGTGGCGCTCGGTCTCATGGCCCGCATGTTCTTTTTGGCCTTCGAGTTTCTGGCCACGGCGCTCTCCCAGTTCGCCGGTCTGGGTAATTTTCCCGGCGTGCCGGCAGAGGGCAGCGAGCCGGTACCGGCGCTGGTTTCGCTGGTGATGCTGACCGCGACGGTGCTCGTTTTCGCCACCGGCCTGCACATGCAGGCGCTTTCGGCGGTGGTGGAGTCCTATTCCGTCTCGCCGCTGGGCGCCGTCCCGAACGTCTCAGGGCTGCTTCGCGATTTCGTCACGCGGCTATCGCAGGCCACCTTCCTTTCGCTTCAGGCCATTGCGCCCTTTGTCGTCTACGCCGTTGTGGTCAATATGGCCATCGGTCTTGTCAACCGCATGACGCCTCAGATCCCGGCCTATTTCATCTCCCTGCCGCTGGTCATGACCGGCGGGCTGTTCCTGCTGTTTTTCGTTCTCGACCGCATGTTCGGCGTCTTCATCTCCAGTTTCGCGCAATGGCTGATCAACGGATAGGAGCATGAGGGACAGGCATCGCAGACTTATGCGCCTGCTGGCGGCGGCGGAGCATCTGAAGCGGATGCAGGAACTGAAGGTGCGCGAACTGGAGGCCGCTCACGAGCGCCTGCGCGAGCGCCAGCGCGTTCTTCTGGAGGCCTTCGGAGGCGATGTCTGCCGCGATGGCCAGATGGCGCGTATGCTGCGCCGCAATCTGGAATTGGCCGCCCGCGAAGCCAGGGAAGCCGAGGCGGAAAGGGCTGGCGGCGCGCGGCTTCTCAGACACCGCAACAGGCAGACGAGACAGATAGAACGCCTGGCGCGCGCCTCCGCCGCGAAAGATCGCGCCGGAAAGGAGAAAAAGGCCCTTCTGGATGTCATCGAGCGGGATGTGAGCCATGGCGGGGGGCAAGTTTCCCGCAAGTTTGGGACGCTAGCATCGGGAACAGGCTCGCAACGTGAGAGGTAAACCGCCATGTCGATCGCGCCCGCGACGGATCTGATACTCGACGTCATGAAGGCGGCCGATCCGGTGCGCGCAAGGCAGGCGGCGGGACGGCTCAAGGCTCTCTCCGCCGCCCGCGTTGCACGGCCCGATCAGGGATTGTTCCCCGCCAGCCTGACTGCCGTGCGCACCGCCGCCAAAGCCGGTGCGGCGAAAGCGGACACTGAAATTCCGCCAGCCGGACAGACCCCCACGCCGCACCGGCCGGCCGCTCCGCCCGTGGCGAAGAAGCGCGCGCAATCCTCCGGGGATGCCCAACGCGCAAGCATGGCGAAGCTCGAGGGGCTGGTGCTGGAGAACATGCTGAACCAGATGATGAGCGCCTCCACGGGTGTTTTCGGGAAAGGCCTGGCGGCGGAATACTGGAAGTCCATGCTGGCCGGAGCCATCGCCGGACAGATTGCCGGACGCGGCGGGCTGGGCCTTGCGCAGGCCCTTGTGCGCCGCTCCGCCGCGCCCGATGGAGTGGCTGGTGCGGCCAGCGCCCTGGGCTTCCGGCAGCGTTTCGAGCGCCAGTTTCTCTCCGTCATTGACGGTCACCGTGACCAGGCCGCCGCCGGGAGGAAGATCTGATGAATGCGACGCTGAACAAACCGGCCGATACCGCGCCCGTGGCCCTGCGCGGCCTGCTGGAACGCCTCGTGGATGTTCTGGAGCGCGAGACGGCCGATCTGCGCGGCAACAACCACGACCGCTTCGCCGAATACATCCGCCAGAAGGATTTGCTGCTCCTCGACATCTCCCGCCTTCAGGAGCAGGCCTTCGGGCAAGGCGGGTCTCCCTCCGGACTCGATGAGATCATGCATCGGCTGCGCGCCGCCCTGCATGACAACAGCGAGGCTCTGAAGCTCCACCTGGAGACGGCGCGGGAGTTCGCCGGCTCGCTCGAGGATATCATCCGCCGCCATCAGTCCGATGGAACCTATGGCCGGGGCGGCGGCAGGGCGGGGTATGGCCGATGGTGAAGATCATTCTCGCCAGCCTGTGGGCCGTGGCGGTCGCTCTGGGCTCTTTTTACGGGGTTCTGGTGTGGCGCACCGGCTCTCAGATCAAGCCCGAGACGCAGATGCTGTTCGCCTCTCTGGAGCGGGTCAAGACGGATGTCATCAGCGTGCCGATGATCAGCAAGGGGCAGGTGCAGGGCTATGTCCTGGCCCGGTTCGCCTATCTGGCGGATTCGAAGAAGCTCAAGGAGCTCAGCGTCTCGCCGGACGCGCTGCTCATAGACGAGGCCTTCCGCACCATCTACGCAACTCCCGTCGCCGATTTCCGCCGCATCGAGAAATACGATCTGGCGAAACTCACCAGCAAGTTGAAGGAGAGCGTCAACAAGCGGCTCGGGGAAGAGGTCGTTCATGATGTCCTCGTGGATTCCATCAATTACGTCGCGCGCAGCGAAGTGCGCTACAAGGGGCTGAGACAATGAGTATCGCCGCCCGTGCCGGAAACTTCGTCCGCACCTATTCCACCGGGGTGATCGCGGCCTGCGTTTCGGTTGTCTTCGCCAGTTACATGCTGCTGACAAGGGATGGGCGCAATGTCCTTCCTCAAGCCACTGTGGCGGTGCGCCATGCGCCCGTCATCAGTCCGCTGAAGAAGGCTCCGGAGAAGTCCATAGTGCCCGCCAACATGATCACCGGCGCGGCGTTGCCGGTGGCGGGCGATGCGCTCATCACCGGCTCTCTTGGCAGGATCGCAGGCGGCAAGCAATCGCTTCTGATGCCGTTGAGGGAAGCGCGCAAGTCACCGGGGCGGCGCGGCCGGTTGCGTTATGTCCTGCGTTTCGCCACGCCGCAGGTGGCGCTGGTGGAGAACAGTGGCCGGGTGTGGAGTGTTGAGCCAGGCGATCTGCTGCCCGGCGCGGGGCGCGTCATCCGCATCGAGCGCAAGGGGCCGGACAAGTGGGCGCTGAAAACATTCGATGGCAAGCGCATAAGCGAGATCACCTCCCGCTGATCTCCTCATCGCGCAGCGCCCGCGCCAGCAGCTCGAAGGCATTCTCCCCCTCCCGTGCCTCTCCGGGCTGCTGGCGCAGCATGTCGTAAATGCGCGGCGTCCACTGCACGGCGCGGTCAAGCTCCTCGTCCACGCCCGGCTTGTAACCGCCCAGCAGGCGCAAATCGCGGGTATCCTCGAAGCGGGCGATGAGCGCGCGCAGCATGAGCACGAGTTTTTCCTGCTCTTCCGTCCAGGCGTTGCGCGCCAGCCGCGACACGGAGGCCAGCACGTTGATGGCTGGATAGCGCCCCTGTTCGGCGATTTCGCGATCCAGCACGATATGTCCGTCCAGAATGCCACGGATGGCATCGGCCACCGGGTCGTTGTGATCGTCGCCGTCCACGAGAACGGAGAGAAAAGCGGTGATGCTGCCCGCCCCTTCCAGGCCCGGGCCGGCGCGCTCCAGAAGGCGCGGCAGTTCCGAGAATATTCCCGGCGGATAGCCGCGCGCCACCGGCGCTTCGCCAGCGGCCAGCAGGATATCGCGGCAGGCATGGGCATAGCGGGTCACCGAATCGGCGATGAACAGCACCTTCTCCCCCCGGTCGCGGAAATATTCCGCCAGCGTGAGCGCCGTCAGCAGCGCCAGCCTGCGCATCATCGGGCTTTCGTCGCCGGTGGCCACCACGCCGATGGCGCGTTCCAGGTGTTCCTCGCCGATGGCCCCGCCGATGAAGTCGCGCACCTCCCGTCCGCGTTCGCCGATGAGCGCGAAGATCACCGTGTCGAAGCCGCGCGCCTGCGCCAGCATGGCCAGGAAGGTGGACTTGCCCACACCCGAGCCGGCGAAGACGCCGAGCCGCTGCCCGGCGCAGACCGGGGTGAAAATATCCACCGCGCGCACGCCCGTATCGACGCGCCCGCCCACGGGCTGCCGCCGCAGCGCCGGTGGCGGAGGGTTGTCCACCGCCATGGGCGTCGCTCCCGGGCGCGGGGGAGGGCTGCCGTCCAGGGGCTCGCCCAGGGCGTTGAGGATGCGCCCTTTCCAGCTGGCGTCCGGATGGATGCGCAGCGGCCCCTTGCGCCAGACGGGCGCGCCCATGCGGATTCGCGCCGCCGCGTCGAATGGCTTGACCAGCAGTCCGGCCGGCGAGATCTGCACCACCTGCGCCAGCAGGCCGCCGCCA